>Ga0208299_1000202_pt1 | contig 57157 bp, 78 predicted proteins | sample 15_taG_FD_184089 | JGI IMG/M metagenome (GOLD analysis project Ga0208299, IMG submission 184089) | Marine viral communities from the Subarctic Pacific Ocean - 15_ETSP_OMZ_AT15312 metaG (SPAdes) (version 2) | ecosystem: Environmental > Aquatic > Marine > Oceanic | place: Pacific Ocean | collected... | reverse complement strand
ATGGCTAGAAACTGGTATGGGAAAAAGAGAGTAACAAGAGAGGACAAGTATACGAGGGGTAAGATTTCATTTACAGCTGCTGATGAAAGAGGGGAGTATTTTAAGATGTTTTTAATCGCACTATTAGGATACGTCTTCTTTCATTTTATAGTAATGGGATGGACGTGGTAAAGGAGAAATGCAATGAAGAGACATAAAGATAAAGGAAGAACAAAAGGTTTTGTGACACCTGCACAACGACCAATGAATTGGATTCATGGAATGTCATTAGAATTAGAAAAGAAACGTTTGCTTAAATCACAACAAAAGAACTATAAAGATTTAATGCCTAAATGGTGGTCAATTATAGTTTGGCTAGCGATAGGATTAGTAATATCCGCCGGAATAGTATTATGAAACAAGAGCATTTAGCTAAACTACAAGATATAATAGAGACATCCCTACAAGCACATCAACGTGCCAAGTGGGAAGACGATAAAGCGCGCAATATAATAGCTAAATCTATAGTTAAACGTTTTAAAAGTTACTTAGCATTATATGAAAAAAAGTGAAAAAAAGTGAAAATAGTCCTTTCATCTTAAGCGCAGAATGCCTATATTCTAATAACAAATACAACAAGAGGTTACATAAATGAATAACATAATTAAAAAAATCAACTCTATGAACACTGATGAGATTAACACATTAATCGGTGTTATCAAAAGACGTAGACAAGCTTTAGGTGCAGCTGCTGCCAAATCATTTGTTAAAGGTGACAATGTCACTTTTGAAAATAATGGTCGTACAGAGCCGGGTGTGGTTTTTAAAGTAAAAAGAAAATATATCGAAGTTGATATTCTTGATGGGTCAATGAGATATAATGTTCCTGCAACAATGTTGAGGTTATCTTAATGACTAAGGGTAAGAAAAATAGTGCTGCTATGCAAGCATTGCTTGATATGCAGAACGATGGCACAACAGTTAAAATTACTGTTGGCGAGGATGATAGAAAAACTAATTGGGTGAATACCGGTCCTGATGACAACTATCTTGCATACTTAGTAGGTGATATTGAGAATACTTCAGATGGCTTAGATGAGATTTCTGATTATGATGATATTGAAGTAGGGGATATGTTTTTAGATTAGTATGAAAGAAGTAATTTTATCACATGACTACATTGTTGGAGAAAGCTATTCTGACAATGATAGTAAAGAAAGAATTAGGGATGTCAAGCTTGGTGACTTAATTAAAAATTGTGGCTTCATAGATGAAGTAGATTGGAGAATTAAGAATGATGAGTATCCTACTAATTTTACTATTCGATTTGAAGATGAAGATGATGAGCTAAACATAGTAGAAATTTATGATACAATGTCAGGTGAGCTTTACTGGTGGCAAAAAGATACCCTAGAGTGGACAGATATGGATGATAAATTAGTAACAGATTTACTTATGTGGGGAAAATTAAATGAAGTATAAACATTCAGATTCACCCTTCTATGAAGATATGATGGAGTTGGTTATTAACTTGCAGACATCAAATTCTACTAATGACAAGATGGAATGTTTAGAACCTGTTAGAAATAATTCTGAACTTAAGTCTTTGCTTCATTATATGTACAACCCATATTTTCAGTATTTTGTGTCTTGGAAAAATATTAAGAAAAGATCTGATCTTGTACAAGAATACACTGGTGATATTTTTACATTATTAGATATGCTTAAAGAAAGAAGTATTACAGGACACGATGCAATCGGTACTGTTAATGGTTATTTAGCACAGCTTCCTCTAGAGTATCACTGGCTAGTAGAGCTTATATTCGAACGTAGCCTTAAGGCACGCGTTGATACCAGATTAATTAATCGTGTTATGCCTGATTTGATTCCATCATTCAATGTTGCACTTGCTTCTAAATTTGAAGATGTTGCGCATAGAATTGATTGGAATGATGAATGGTTCTGGTCACGTAAGCTTGATGGTGTTCGTGTTATTGTTCGTATTGAAGATGGTGATATAAAGTTCTTCTCTAGATCAGGTAAAGAATTCCACACATTAGATAATTTAAAAACTGCGCTTAAAGAGAATATGGTCTATGACAATGTTGTCTTGGACGGTGAACTATGTATTGTTGATGAAAACGGTGATGAAGATTTTCAATCGATCATCAAAGAGGTTCGTCGTAAAGATCACACAATTGATAGCCCTGTATTAAAGATATTTGATATGCTAACAATTGAAGCATTTGATAGTGGCGAAAGTACCATTACTTTCAAAGACAGATTAGCTAATATATGTGAATGGAATATTCCAAGCGTAGGAATTGTAGGATTAACAATGCAACCCGTTATTGATGAAGATCACGTATACGCACTGTTAGAATCTGCTACTAAGAACGGTTGGGAAGGAATCATGATTCGTAAAGATGCACCGTATAAGGGTAAAAGAACTAACGATTTACTCAAGGTGAAGAAGATGCATGATGAGGAATACGTTGTACAGGACGTAGAGTACGGACCATTTCGTATTATAGATCCTGGCACAGGATTAGAAGCAACTATTGAGACAATGACTAATGTCATTATTGAGCATAAGGGAAATCCAGTATCAGTTGGCTCAGGATTTACAATAGGTCAAAGACAAAAATACTTTATGTTTCCTGAATTAATTATAGGTAAGGAAATTACTGTACAGTACTTTGAAGAGTCGCAGGATAAGACAGGCAAGTACTCACTTAGGTTTCCTGTTTGTAAAACAGTTTATGAAGAAGGTATCAGAGTGACTTAATAAAAATCATAAATAAGGCACTTTTACAAGATATATATAATATATACAATATTTAAAGGAGATAATAAAATGAGCATAGATAAGTTCATGAAGGCAATTGAAGATGTTACATCTTTCATAGGCTATAACAATGATCATTGGGGAACTATAACAATGGTCGTTGACAAAAGATCAGGCAATGAACGCAGAGAACAAATAAAAAAAGTACCAAAAAATGTCAAAGCAAAAAGAAAATCCACAGCACGGAGAAAGTAAATGGATAAAGGAATAAAAAGAGAATCGTTTGGTTGGATAATGGCAAAGTGTTCGGAAGCTGCCTATATGAATGGTAAGGAGGCTAAGCCACTGTATAAGGGTTTAGGGTTCAATAGACACAAGTACTTTGATAAGAGTGGAGCACAAGCTCATGCAGCATATGATAATGAATGGTTCGTATTATCATTCAGAGGTACGGAAGTTAAATCATGGTCCGATATTAAAGCCGATTTGAATGTTGATTCTGTAGAGGCTAAGTATTCTTATGGTAAAGTGCACAAGGGGTTTGAAAAGGAAGTTGATAAGCTTTGGTCACATATACGAGACTATGTATTAAAGCAATGTAAGGATAGAAAGTTAATCGTTACTGGTCACTCACTTGGAGCATCGATGGCTACTATAGTTGCGGCTAGATTGAAAACGGCTGGATGGAATGTTAACGGACTATACACGTATGGTTCACCTCGAGTAGGCAACGAATCGTTCAAGAAGAGCTTAGACGTACCACACTACAGGTTTGTTAATAACTCTGATGATGTAACCAAGATGCCGTTCTACCATTGGGGCTATAGGCACCACGGTGAGCTGCGTTATATTAACTCTAAAGGTACTGTTGAGCTTGGCACAAATATATGGCGTAGAACATTAGACAGACTAGCTGGTAGATGGAGCGGCTTTAAGAATAAGGATTACTTCGATGGTCTATCAGATCACAGTATTACAGGGTACGCAGACAACTTACTTGAGTATACAGAAGGTGAAAATGGTATTAGATAGTTTATTAGCGGGAGCAATGTTATTTAGTTCATTTGCGTTAAGAACACCAAATGTTCAACCAAACCCAGATGACTATGAAGTTAGTGTTGGTATAAGTCATAACAACTATTATTTTAATCGTCAATGGGAAAGAGAACTTGGGGAGTTTTACATAGATGATTTGTTTTGGGCTAAGTTAGAAGGCGGTAAGGTATATTTCAAACCAGAGTATATGAATAAAGAAAGTCAAGAAGTACGATACTTTAAGATGGACTGGAGAAGACAATGGAAAAATATTACTTACGGATTTACTAGTCGTAACGATGATGAAAATGTATTTAGTCAGAACTTTGAAACATTCGCATCTATTGGTATATCTAAAAAGAAAACATACTGGGAAAAAGTAGATATTGAAGTTACATTCGATGGTTATATGCCACCAGACGAGAGTGGAGAAAATACTACATTTGAATATGAAGATAAGTTTAAAATCAGTTGGAAAATAACTGATAAAATTAGGTTATACAATTTAGGTGAAGTGTCTAGGCTTCAAGGTAAAGAATTTTACAAAGGTAAAATAGGCATAGAGGTAAAGCTATAGTGTCTCAAAAGCGCAAACCCTTAATTATAGGTAAGGACATTAAACGTAAACCTTTAATTTATCATCTAGCAGAATTATTAAAATCAGTTATTAATTACGTATCTTATAGTATAACAGGTAATGTTATTGAATGGGATGATATCGCACAAGACATAGATGAATCAGACAAAGATAAGCCTATGAATTGGGATGATGAACCAGATTATCCGTATAATACAGAATTTGGTGATGGTCTTACACATGAAGAAATGGAAAAAATTGACTTAGCTAATAGAGATAGAGAGGAAAAAATTAATAAAGAAAGTGATCATGATCCAGAGGACTATCTGGGCATATGAATACATTAGTAGAATTATTTACATTATTATTTTTTGCTAATGTTATAGCGTGGTTTCAAATACAAGGACAGTTTATGGTTGGTAGCTGGCATAATTGGCTATCGAAAGATTGGGTTATAATTGTGCTAGGTATACCAATTGGATGGATGTTATGGAAGGCAGCATTACTATCATATCATTATTTTGGTGGTGCAGTATGGAATATTAGAATGATTGGTTTTGGCTTTGGGACAGTAATCTTTGGAATAATGACGTGGGCAATATTAGGTGAATTACCAGGGTGGCACACAATTATATCAGTAGTTTTAGCTATAGCAATTATTATGCTACAATTTGCAAACTTACCAGTTAAATAATGGAATATCAAGACATATACGATGTAATTAGTAATCAGAAGGTTAAAAAAATTGGGCTAATGTCTAATATAAAATTTATTGTTAATATGCTTTCTCTGCTTGGAGCAGGAATTTACGGCTGGATTACAATGGAAAATAGAATAACAAATCTTGAAGAAGCAATGAAAAAGCAAACAAACATTACAGCAATATCAGCTGAAATAGAATTAATGAAAAGAGATCAGGAAATAGAAGAGTTGAAATATAAAATGCAACTTGACTCATTGAGGAATAATAGATGAAGTACAATCAATTATCAGGCTACGCTAGATTTCTTCTTTTAGCAGAACAGACAAATGGTTTAGCACCTAATTTACAAGCATATCTAGGATTTAAAGATGTTTTAAAAATACTAGAAGAATGTAGTAAAAGTGATACCCCATCTATAGTGTGGAAGAGTGGTGTAGTGTCTAAACCTGTTAATAGAGCAGAAGCAGCTAGACTTTTAGATAAAATTAATAATAATAAATGGGATCCACTAGTAAGAAAAGTAGCCCATTGTTTTAATATAGAACTTAGATAGTTATGTCATACTGTCATACGGCGGTGTCAATTTGTCATAAAAAGAGCTTTGGCACAGTTTTTTCAGTATAGTACTAGAGTACGCCATATTGGTTGGGTACTCATAAGTTAGTTCATAGAATAACAATAAAGGAGAAATAAAATGAGCTTAGTAGTCAGAAAACAAGGTTTTCCAACAATTTCAAGAGAAAACTTTTTAACCCCTTTCGATCACCTATTTGATAGGTTATTTGAAAACAACTTCCCAGATTTTATGAGCGAAGTTGGTGTAAAACCTTTTGAAGGTTCTGCATATCCAAAAGTCAACGTATACGAGAAAGATGATTTAGTTGGCGTAGTTGCTGAAATCCCAGGTATTGCAAAAGAAGATCTTACAGTTGATGTTGAAGACGGAGTATTGACAATAAAGGGTACAAAACACGGTGCTATAGGAAGAGCTATGGAAGAAGGTGCGACTGTAATTCGTAAGGAACTCAAGCACTCAGCTTTCGAGCGTAGGTTTACGCTAGGTGAATCTTTAGACGGTGACAATATCAAAGCCAGGTTTAAAGATGGTATTTTGTCTATTGATATACCAAAGATAGAACCTGAAAAACCAAAAAGAACCTTTGTGAAAATATCATAGGTTAGTTACAGAATAAATAAAATAGGGTTCGGAGCTAAGGCTCAACCGATTTTTAGTCTCCACTATATAACGACTTAAAAAACGACAGAGCCCTATTTTATAAATTTTAATAGGAGGCAAATGTGCCGTTAACAAAAAAACAGTGGTTAAATCAAACTGTAATGTGTGATGAGTGGGGAAGACCACCATCATTAGCTGATGTTCCATTAACTTACATGTCACGTGATAAGGCTTTTAAAAAACAAGATTCGCAACATACAAAAAAAGATATTGACACTTTATATAAAAAATATTTAAGTGAAAATAATTAGTGTCGGAGATGACAGGTATACTCTAAGAGGAAAAATGAAAGTCTCCTCAGTTAGTAAAGAAGGGATAGAAGTGTGGAAACAACGGTGGAATGCTGATAATGTATTGAGAAATGGTGACGAGTATTACTTTTGTAATAAGGTAATCACTGCAGAATATACAGATATTTAATATCATGAATAAAACTTCGAAATTATTTCCATATATTGTTGCTTTAAGTGCTGGATTAGTAGCATTTAGTGCAGCCTTCTTTTCTGTATTTGGTCTATCAAAATTATTTGCCGGCGCACAGTCGTCTGTAGTAATCATGGCAGGAAGCCTTGAGTTTGCAAAGTTAGTAACAGCGTCTTTTCTTTATAGATACTGGGACAAAGTGCCCACGTTTCTGAAGAACTATTTGCTCGTCGGCACAATTATTCTAATTCTAATAACGTCAGCTGGGATATTTGGTTATCTATCTAATGCCTACCAGGGCGCAACAACGGTATTTGAAAAACAATCTACTATACTAATGTTCAAAGAAGATAAACTTAAGCAATTAGCAGAGGATAAGCAATTTTTAAAAGATGAATTAAAAAGAGCAATATCAGAACTACCTGAAAATTATAGAACTGCAAAAAGTAAGTTAAGAGATGAATATCAACCGCAGATTAACGATATTAATCAGGCAACATTGGACACTAAACAAGAGATTGGTGATTTAAAAACAGCATTAGTTGAAACAGGCGTAGATGTTGGTCCAGCTATTTATTTAGCTAGAGTATTTAATACTGAAATAGATAATGTTGTTAAGTGGTTTATATTCATACTAATATTTGTATTTGACCCATTAGCTGTATCCCTTGTCATTGCGGCTAATATGGCATTTGAATTAGCATCAGGAAAGAAAGAAGAAGAAAGTGGAGATTGGACTGAAGCGAATATTTCTGATTTAGATAAAGAATCTTCACAAAAATGGTGGGAGTTTTACAAAGACAAGAATCTACAAACAGACGAATCTAAAGAAATAGATGATAGTTTAAATGAACTAGAAAAGGGCGGAATTGGTCTGGATTAAAATAATTAAAAAAAAACCTTTACGCGTATAGCAAAACGTTGTTAAGTTCTAATATGGAAAATCATTATGAGACAATACTTATCTTGGGTAATTTGGTTTTTACTAATAGTTTTATGGAACTTCTATTATCCAGATGCGCTACCTTACGAGGATTGTGTTATAGCAATTGCCTTAGCAATACTTAATAAAAATTTACAACTAATATTTTATGGGAAGAAAAAGATCAGTTAAATCAAAAAGGGATTTCGATCCTGATACAACATTAATAATGACACTGTGTATCACACCAGGGTGTGGTCATGAAGAGCGTGTTGATGATTCTGCAACAGGCGTAACTTGTTCTAGATGTGTTATGTGTAAGTGCATAAATTTACTAAGTGAAAAAGAAAAATTAAAATTATTTGGGGTTACAGGTGGAACATATACATCAACTGGAAAACCTCGTGGGTGGAGATGGATGAGTGAATTTGTGGATAAAGAACAAAACGTCTACCACAAAGGTGTGGAGCAGCCAGAATTAAAAGGTAGTAGACCAATTACAGATGTTGCTGCTATTAAGGAAAAACAAAAAGTTAATAAAGAAAAAAGACTATTAGCAGAAAAAAAGAAGCTATTAAAGATTGCTGCAGAAAAGAAAGAAATGAAAAAAGCAATTAAAAAACAAAAAGATTTTTTAGATCATAAGGTCAAGTAATGAAAGACAAGTGTGTTAATTGTAAACAAAATTCTCTATATGATAAAGAAACTCATATAGATTTTAGACTTGGTTATGTAGAAGGTGCTGGACAATTATGTTTAGATTGTTATGGTGTTATCTATGGGGTAGAACCTAAGTTACAAGGTATGGAAAAATTAATTAAAAAAGGTTATGCTCATGAAGTCCATAGGGATAGTAGGAAGTCGTCGTAGACGAGACTACTGGAATATTTGGGAACTTGTAGAAACGTTCTCAGAGAATACTGTTGTCATATCAGGTGGTTGCAAAGGCCCAGATAAATGGGCAACAGAACATGCCAAATTAAAAGGATTAAAGATAGTTGAATATCTTCCTGAATTACCACCGAGTGGTAGTCCACGATATGAATTTACAAAAGCTTATTACGCTAGAAATAAAAAAATTGCAGAGAATGTGGATGTACTTTACGCATTCGTGGCACCTGATAGAAAAGGTGGAACTGAAAATACAATAGGGTACGCAGAAAAACTTGGTAAGGAGATTCACATTGTCTAAGACAAAAAAGAAAGTAGGTCAGTTTGATAACTACAAGAAATGGACAACCACTGAAGGATACACCTTCATGGCTAAAGATAAAGAAGACGCAAAGCTGTATATTGAAAAGGCTGACTTATCTTTAGGAAGCTTACAAGAGGTATTATAGCACTTGACTAGATTTTCATATCATCAACATGAAGTAATAGATTGTTTTAAGAATGACAATCCAGTCATTAACAAAAAACTACGAAAGGTATCAGTAGATGAAGGACTACATATTGCGAAAGATTTATTCACTATCCTCGCAGAGCGGAAGGATGGCATTGGTCTTGCTGCTAATCAAGTTGGGATTGATGCTTCTGTTGCTGTGGTTAATGTTCGGGAGCCGATTATTTTAATTAATCCTGTCATTGAAGAACAATGGGATGAGATAGATTATTATGAAGGTTGTTTATCATTTCCAAAAAAAGGTGTTCACACTAAACGATATAAAAATGTAATAATAAAAACTGAACAAGAAGAAAGTGGTTGGTATTTTAGCGGAGAAGAAAGTGGTGAAGAAGGTAAAGGATCGTGGGAAAAAGATAGACACAAGCAAGATCAAGAACAAAGAATATTAGAAGCAGTTTGCATTCAACATGAGATTGATCACCTAAACGGTAAAACTATTATGGACAGAGAAAATAAACCAGAACCAATAGTAAGTAAAAAGAAAACTGGTCGTAACGAACCTTGTCATTGTGGTAGTGGTAAGAAATATAAAAAGTGTTGTCTATGAGTGATAAAAAATCTTCACAAAAAAAAGAGGAACCAAAGGTAACAAAAAAATATTCTGATGCTGGTAAGGGTGATAAAAGACGCGGAAGTCAATCAAAGTATGCTGAAAATTGGGAAAAGATTTTTGGAGCCGAGAGGAACAAGAAAAATGAAAAATAAAGTAAAACCAGATTGGTCAAACGTTTTTGTTTGGTTAATTTTAATACCCACAATATGCGTTGGGTTTTGGTATGGAATTTATAAATTTGCACAATGGTTATTATAAAGGAGAAAGAAAATGACATTTAAGAGTATCGAACTAGAAGGAAAGTATCCAAGTGATTTTGCACCTTCTACAGACGTTATTGAAATACAAAAGCATTTTGCTGCGTATGATTGGTATGATGGAAGAATGTTGGGATCAAAATTAGATTACAGCAATAATCATGTTGATGATTTAGTAGTATATAATGCAAATGTTTTAATGCCAAATGTAGGCAAGGTTTTCTATGGTGATATTAATTTATCAGAAGATTATTTGATATTGAAAGAAGTTGCACAAACTCTTAATACAACATTGTATGTATTGTGGGAGATGGATGCAAGATTTGGTAATGAAAATAAACCACTAAACGATTTGTTAGTTAAGGCAATATGGAATACAGACGAGGATAAGTTAACAAAAGAAGCTTATATAAAAAACAAAAAGTTAACATGGGATAAGGTAATGTAATGGCAAAAGCAGTAGGAGGAACAATAGGGCCAACTAGCGCTAGAAAGAGAACTAGACAAGGACAAGGTAGAGGAACAAAATTTAGTACAAGGGTCGGTAGTAAGCGATTTAAAAAAAGAAATAGAGGTCAAGGAAAATGAAAAATATTATAATGGGAGTCTTAGATGATTGCAAAGATTCACAGATAAATTTAGCATCTAAGGCAGCAAGAGAAACTATAACAAACCTTATTGTTATTTCATTAAAATCTAAAGGTTGCTATACTGAATATGATGATGAAATTGAAGTTGCAAGTGAACGAGAAACTGAGATAGATGGAATTTAATTCTACAGTTAGTGTACCATTACAAGCTGTTAGAGATGCTTTTACTGATCCTGACTCTAAGCTTATGAATAGACTTTTGCCTTTTGGGTGCGGTGTTATGAAGTTTAAGGGCATAAGACGAAGAGCAAAAATTAGTATTTATACATGGTTCTTTCAAACATATCATTTTAAAGTTGCAATGTGCAACTCAACTGAATCTTTATATTACTTCCACATAATTAATGAAAATAATTTACCTTTTGGCATAAAGCTTTGGACAAACAGATACAGCATTGTTAAATCAAATAAGGGCTGTAACATTACTAACACAATAGAGTACACAACAAAAAATGTTGTTTTAGATAAAGTTTTAAGTGTATTTATTACTATACTGTTTAAGATAAGAGCATTGAAGTATAAATTATTTTTCATATTTAATAAATAAAATGGAGTATTAAATGAGAAAATCATGGCCAGAAGAAAGGCAAGAAATAGCAATGTGGTTGTCAGGTTACTTGTCTATGTATAAAAAATGGGTTGATAGAATTTTAGATAATGATGATCATGATGTAACAAAGAATAAAATCATAGATCTATTAGCAGAGTGGATAGCAAAGTTAGAAGAAGAAAAATTAAAAATTATGAAAATGTCTGATATATCACTTGAAGAGCTAGAAAGTAAAGAAAAAGATATTTAATAATATGAAGAAACTTTTTGAAGTATCTAATAATGCAGGCTATGGTGCAGATGGTGGTGAGCCAGACACTGGATGGTTACCTGGCGGAGAAGCAAGAACGCTTGGGTTTGAGTCAGGAAAAGCAGAACCGTGGTATGCTCAATTAGACTTTGAGCAAGTAGATTTTCCTGTAGCTTCATTTATTTTTGGATCTAGAAAAGAAGATAGAAAACATGTTGCGCTTGTCTCAAAGCGAATTCCAGTTAGTAATCTTAAGGATACACTCAAGAGGATGGATGTGGAAATTGAAGAATTAAAAAAGAATACTGAATCAATGTATAGGGAAGTATAATGATTAAAATAGATATTGATATTGGTGATGAGATACTCACCGGTAAGTGGAAAAATAAAAAAATTGTCGTAAAGGATATTGGTGTTGATGATCACGGTATGCCAACGATAAACGGAAAAGGAATTACAAAAATTAGAAAAGCAAAAGTTAAACAATCAGAAACTAATAGAATTGCTAGACAAAATATTTTAAATAAAATGGAAAATAAGTAGAACATGAAGCAATCTATACTAGAAAATAATCTTCAAGGTGAACCAGGAATATTAGATTTCGAATCACTATGTTTTGAGATAAATTATTTTTATAGAACAAATAAAGAAATGTTCAATGCATTGACAGATGGTAAAGAGTTGTCTGTTGATGAGACTGCACATGAGGTTTTTGTTGCATTGATATATGATTATGCAATGTCAAAATCAATACCAAATGATAAAGTAAAATTAAGTTACCAATTAGCGGAGGCTTAAAATGAAAGTTATATTACCGTGGGCTGCTGACCCTAAAAATACGTCAGCAACTAGTTTAAATTTAGTAGATTATCCATATTTAGCTTCAACTAAGAGAGGAGTAAGTCATATGCTTTCAGTTGAAGAAATAATTATGCGTTTAGAAGCTGCAATATCGGACAAAGATTGGGCAGCAGTTGAGTTACTATTAGAAGATTTAAGAGTTACAGATGAAGATATTAGCCAGTGGTCAGAAGGCTGGGATAATTAAAAATTAAAAGATATGGGCCCGTATGGAAATCGACGGGTGTTTTTTGACAAATGAGTGCAGCAGAGATTGAGTAGGTCTCGTGAAAAAAGACTCACAAAACCAATATGGCGATAATTCGCTAGACGGGTTGGTGATAGATTGGCATTTGGCCGATACTGATTCAGCACCATATATTGGCGCTGAGCTGGCTCACCAGCCAACTTACGCATACGCTGCTTAAGTTCTTGGGTTGTTCAACACCCGAGCATAAAATAAGTTGAACACAAACTCGTTGGTGATTTGGAGTATAACTAAAAGCCAGTTAAGGAATATGTTCTGAGCAAAAGGAATTCGCATGGTTGTTTGGCAGTTTCTACCAATGGAAACCGTCTAAGCTGTAACGACTCATTGTTAATAGCAGGCCGGACGGGAGTTCGAATCTCCCCGGGTCCACAAAAAATAAATGAAAAAAAGCCTTTACGCGTATACCAAAATGTTATTAGATTCTATTAATCAAAAGGAGCACGCCATGCTAAATCAACAAAAGTACATATTGTTAATTATCTTTATCACTGTAATGAATGGTTACGTATCTACTTATTTTATGAAAAAGCATAGAGAAATTTATCACACTCATTATGAGACACTGGTAAGTGAAAAACAGAATCTACAATATCAACTGGATGAATTTTATCAATATGGAATTGAAGTAGATGTAACTATGTATCAACCAATCTTTCCACAAACAGATAAGACGCCCGACATCACAGCAGATGGTACAAAAATTAGAATAGATAAGGCATCAAATTATAAGTTTGTTGCACTTTCTAGAAATTTATTGAAAAGATGGGGAGGCCCATTTGATTATGGTGATTATATTTTACTTAAAGGGGCTGATGAAAAGGATGGAATTTATCAGGTTCGAGATACTATGAATCCTAAGTGGGTAAATGTAGTAGATATTTTAGAGTCAAAACATGTTCAACCTTATAAGTTTGAAGGTTGTTATATTATAAAAATGCCATGGGCACAGGAGAATGCATGAGATTAACTGCAGAACAAATCAGTGAGAACTGGGATAAGTTACAAGAGATTATCGATGAAACATTTGATGGTGAGAGATTAGAAAAAATAAAAGAGTTACATGATCATTTTAAAGAGAGAATGATTCTAGCACCTGCTTCAGGTACAGGCTGGTTTCATAATGCTTTTCCAGGTGGTTATGTTGCTCATGTACTCAATATTATAGGATGGTCAAAATCTTATTATGAATTGTTCAAGTCACAGGATATGTTTGTTGATGACATTACAGAAGAATCAGTAGTATTTGCTGCATTGTTTCATGACTTGGGTAAGGTAGGTGATATGGATGAAGATTATTATCTAACTAATACTGATGAATGGCGAGCAAAAAAGTTGCAACAATATTATGTGCATAATCCTGCAATTCATTATATGACAGTAACTGATAGGGCAATTTGGATTCTTAATAAATTTAAAATTGATATGTCAGAATCAGAATACTTAGGACTTAGATTAGCTGACGGGTTATATGAAGAAGCAAATAAGTCCTATTATATGGAGGGTGCAGAATGGAAGGCAATGAAAACAAACTTGCCACACATCATTCATTATGCAGACGCATCAGCAGCACGACAGGAAAAGGAAAAGTTTATGTTGTCAGGGGATTCTAGAATTGATTTCCCAAAATATATGAAAGGTGAATCTAAGGAAGAGGAACTGGTAAAAGATTTAGATACAGATAAGTTAAAGGATTTATTCTCATGATAATTGAAATAGCAGCAATAGTATTTTGTGTAATTTCTATTGTTCAGTTATACATCATAGTGAACCTATACACTAAGTGTGATAGACTTGAACAATGGATTGATGCGACGTATGTACAAATACAAAATACATTACAAGAAATGAAAGACTTAGATACAATAGGTGCATTTGAATCAGATGATGAGGTTGGATCAATATTCAAAGCATTAGAAGAGTCTTTAAACAAATTAGAAAACATAACAGAGGAACAACAAGATGCCGCGTAAACCGTCAAAAACAAGAATGTACTTTACTGGAGAAACTGAAGAAGCAATTATTGCTTATAACAACACAGATGATTATCGTATTAAAAATCAAATTTATAATGCATCTTTGAGAAAACCATTTGAAAAATTAGTTGAGAATATAATTCATACATTTAAATTTTATTATTTTGATATTCCACTAGAGGATGTAAAGCATGAAGTAATTTCTTTTATGATAACAAGATTAGGAAAATATCAACAAGGCAAAGGAAAAGCATTTAGCTATTTTAGCGTTGTCGTTAAGAATTGGTTGATATGTCATAATAACAACAACTATAAAAAAATGAAAACACATAATGATGTTTTAGATCTTAAACATAAGGATGTAAAAAATACATCTTATAACGAATCTTTTTTAGAGAATGATGAACATAGGGCGTTTTTTAATGCTGTTGTTTCTTATTGGGAAGAGAATATTAATCTAGTATTTAAAAAGGAGCGTGATGTCACAATTGCCTTTTCTATTATAGAATTGATGGATCGTGTAGGATCAATTGAGATTTTTAATAAAAAAGCATTATATATTTTACTTAGAGAAATTTCAGGTTACCAGACTCAACACATAACAAGGGTACTAAATGTTATGAGGGGTCATTACAAAAATTTATATGGTAAATGGGAATCTGAGGGTGATATATTTATTGCCGATTCTAAACGATTAAATTCATAGTTCTCTATATTTATAATCAAAGGATGTTTTTATGTCTGCTGATTATGAATTATTTAAGGGAACTTCTCTATCTGATCTTTTCAAAAAGATCAATCACAACTCTGACCGCAATAAGATTCAAATAGAATCTTTAATACAGGAGTTGATGGTTTATATAAAAGATGCAAATTCTGCTATTCAATTATTTCCTATGATTAGTGATTATATGGAAGCGAATATAAGAAATGATGAAGTATTAGTAAAGCTATCAGCTGTTGTACAAAGGGTTATTCAAACAGAGTCTAAGTCTGCAGATGGTGAGTTTGGCTTGTCTGATATTGAAAAGGAACAAATTATTGGTAAATTAGAAGATGCCACAAAAGATTTACAAAAAGAAGTAGACGATATAAATTTAAACATAACATAGTACTAGAAGGAGTTAGCTGGTGCCGATTAATCACGATCTAGTTTACGCTGATAAGCTTGGTGCAAATAAACAAAAGCAGCTAGAATTAAATAGAAATACAGCTGATGAGCGTAGAATAAATGAAATTGCTCAGTGGCTTATAGACGAAAATGCAATAGTATCATTGCAATCAATTGTTGGTTCTGTTAAAAGGGTAATTTATAATGAAGATGATCTTGTAGATAAAAAAGGCCTAACAGTTAATCATATTGGTTGTATAAAGGTTGAAGCATCTATAAAGGATTTTCCAATTTTACCCGCTGCCGGTGCGTGGATAAAACCTTTAGACGCACAAGTTCGATCATATCCTATTGTGGGAGAGACAGTTGTTATTATCAACTACGGCGCACAAACATATTATTTTCAGCCACTAAATTTACGAAATTCAGCTACACATAACATTGTATTAGGTATTGATAAAGACGCTTCCAACAAAGGAAGTCTTAGTGCACCGGTGAAGCCATTGGTACCAGATAATATAGATGCCTATTTGCAAGGCTTTGTGTATAATAAAAATCCAAGACCTGTTAAGCAATATCCGGGAGATTGGGCGTTAAATGGAAGAAATGACCAATCAATAAGAATTGGTACTGACTACACAACGAATGGTGATAGTGAATTAAATTCTGCCAATGCTGTAATTAAAATGAGAATTTCTGACGAATCTGAAGCTTCGGAAGCTGCAGCAGGAACTCCAAGAACAGAAGATATTGATACTGATAAAGCATCACTTTATTTAACACGAAGTGAAGATATTAAATACACAGTTTCACCTAAAGTTGAAGGAGTTACTGATGTCAAGACAGCTGGTGCACCTGCAATTATTTTAGACTCTGATAGATTAGTTTTTAATACAAAAGAAAATACAAATACAGGTCAGATCAATATGTTCTCGGGTAATACAACAAATATTGTTTCGAAATTGAATACAAATATTGTTGGTGAAAAAGTATTACTAGGTGATGTTGATGAAGGTAACTTGCAATCAGCAGTATTAGGAGAAAATTTAGTAAACTTTCTTGGAGAGTTAGTTGCTACATTAGATAGTTTTGCAGCAAAAATTGCAGGAATAAAAGGACTTGGAAATATTGGTACTTTAGTTCCGATTCCCGAAGGGATGGCAGCAGGTGCGCAATTACAAGGATGGACTGCATCAACAGCAAAGCCACAAATTGCAAATAGAATATTAAGTAAAAATGTTAAGGTATCTAAAAAATCGAGAAGTGGTTTATAATGTCACTAGATTGTAAAAATATAACAACAATTAAAAGACACCTTCAGGGTAATTCAAGTTTATTGATGGGTGATCAAATCATTGTGGGTTCAGCAACTAAAACTGGTGGTGTAGGATCAGACTCTTCAGGTTTATCAGATGCTGAATTAGCAAAAAATCAAGTAGCAGCACAGGTATACGGAATAGATTTAAGTATGGATCAAATGTTTCCTATGGGTGCAAGATTAGGACCCGGTGATTTTGTAACAGAAGATGGATTTACTGCAGATGAAGATGGGGTTGATGTTGTTCATCAAGGTTTTGGAGGAGAAGCTAGAGTATTTGCTCCAGGAACTGAGCTAAAAGAAGGTGACATTGTTATTAATGGCAAGGCTATAGATAGTAATGGAAAAGAGCAATATGCGCCATACACAGCAACAGCTGGAGCAAAAGTATCAGGTGACGGTGCTGTTGTTTCTCCTGGTGCTGCTGATAATGATGATGAATATTGTAGCTTACAAGAACTAGCAGGTAAACCGCCAGAAGATCAATCTAGATTAGAAGACATGTTAGATGATTTAGATTTAGAATTAGATTTACCTGGGCTTGATATGACGTGGTGGGTAGAAATACAAAAAAAGATAAATGAACTTATGATGCTCACAGGCAAGTTTATTGCAAAGACACAAAATTTAGTTTCATTAGTAGAAATAGATCCTGATAAGGCTTGTGAGTTGTTACCTGATGTTAGCAAACTTATAGAGATAATGGAAAAAGTTGTAGCAGCAATTAATAGAATTAATGCTATTATGTCCAAAATTTCTAAGGTAATTAAAAAATTAAAGAAGGCAATAAAACTTTTAATGTGGCTATTTGCTCCATTAAAGGCAGTTCAAGTTTTGTTATTAGCACTTCAAGTTATTATGGGAATTCCCACATTAATTGAAATGGCTGTTAAAAGTATGACAGACGCATCTAAAATATTGCCACAATTAATTGCATTATTACAAAAAATTATAGCACAATGTGCAATGAATAGAGGTCAAGCTGCAGGCCTTAGTGAGGAAGAATGTGAAAAATTAGGTGGTGTATATGTTGATAGAAGATTAGGAGACTTAGGTGATGTTGGTGCAGCAGGAGCTGGTGGTGGAAAACCAAATTTAGATAGTAGTTTAGATGCAGGGCTTGGATTTGATGATATGGGAATGGATTATTTTCCGCCAGGAATGGATCTAAATGCAGGTGATGAACTTGGAAGTGGTAATGCAATAGGCCCAGGTGGAGCATTACTAGCAGCACCTGCAATAATACCCTCAGATGCAAATGATGGAGATTGGTCAGTTGGTGAATCAGGTGGAATTGGTACATCCGATAATGCTGACTTAAATGAAGATCAAATTGATGCAATGCTAGACTCACAAATTCTCGATTTAAGTGAATGTATGACTGAGTTAGATGATTACATGAAAACTTCAAATTTTAGTTAATTATAATAAAGGAACAAAGAGGTCACAAAATGAAAGCAAACGTAATAATGGCACTTAAAAAAATAGTAAAAGAAATGGTAGAGAAAGAAGTTGCCAAGCAAATTAATATTGTCATTAAAGAAATGAAAGAACCAACAATATCAGAGGCTGATGTGGCTGATCATTATACTGGTCCAGAACCAGATAATCGTCAGCTTGCCCAAGATCCAGTTTTAAATAAAATTTTAAATGAGACGCAAGGTGGAATATCGTCAGGTGAAGAGTTTGAAACGTATCCTACTATGGGCGGAGGTGCAATTGATTCACCAGAGAAATTCTATGAACAACAAGCAGTATTAGATAGCACTACTTCTAATACACCACAAGCATCTGGTAATACGCCTGATTTTATGATAAAAGCAATGAGTGGTCATTCAGCAAAAGTAGTAAAAGCAATAGAGAAGAAGCATGGCACTAGAAGTTCATAGACTCATAAGAAACATAGCTAATAGAAAAAACGAGCACACAGCTAAAAATAAGTTTCTCAAGACAAAGCCAAAGATTCAAGAAATGAAACAGAATGTTGATCAGGCTAAAAGAGAAGCTAAAGATTTTCATGATTATGTATCAAGAGCTGAAGTTGTTATGGGTGGCGGAGGCGGAGGAGTATCTTCTGTGCCATTGATGGAACAAAATTCTTTTACACCCTTAGTTGAAACTTTAAAAGAAATATTTAGTGTAGATACTTATGGAAATTCTGAGTTGACACCTGAAGAACGATTTAATCTAATAGAGAATATCGAGGACAGCCTACAAATTGGAATTGTAACTACTAATTCAGGTCAAAGATATTTAACTACAAGGGCAAGAGCGACTCAGCTTGGTGGTTCATTTCTACCAGTTACAAATGAAATGGCTACGCAATTAAGTAGTAATAGCGGTAAAGGTAAACTTAAATAATGGCACTAGAAAATCCAAGAACTGCATCAGTTAGACAAAGAGATAATGATCCGGATTCTAAAATTGGAATTATATTTCCTATAAGAAATTCTAAAGATGGATTTTTTGCGTCATCAACAAGTATTCTTGAGCAAACAAAGACAAATTTAAAAAATTTACTTTTAACTGTTAAGGGTGAAAGATTAGGACAGCCAGAATTTGGTAGTGAGATTTTTAATTTATTATTTGAAAATTTTGATCCGGACCTGGAGAAAAAATTAGAAGCTAGCATTAAAGATTCAATAGAAGAATGGCTACCACATGTACATATTATTAATTTAATTATTGATGCTCAGGAAGATAAAAATTATCTTAGTATATCATTATCTTATGAAATTGAAGGTAGTCATAATGCTACAGACTCAATTTCATTAAGACTAGCAAGGAACATAGTATAAAATGGCAAGCACAAAAATACAGCCAAAGGAAGTTAATTACTTAAATAAAAATTTTGTTAATTTTAAAGAAGACTTAGTAAATTATGCTAAGGATTATTTTCCAAACTCATATGCTGATTTTAATGAATCATCTCCGGGAATGATGTTTATTGAAATGGCATCTTACGTTGGAGATGTATTATCTTTTTATGTTGATGAACAATTTAGAGAATCACTTCTTGTTTATGCTGAAGAGAAGAAAACAATCTTTGATATTGCACAATCATATGGATATAAGCCTACTATTTCCACACCGTCAACAGCAAAATTAGAATTTTGGCAAACAGTGCCTGCTACTGGTATAGGTGATAATGCAAAACCAAATTATGATTATGCATACACAATCAATGCAGGAAGTCTTGTAGAATCAGCACAATTTGCTAAAACTTTTAGAACTCTAGATCAAATTACTTTTAATTTTTCAAGCTCTCTAGATCCAACAACAGTTGAAATTTATGAGGTTAATGATAGTTCGCCTACAAAGTTTCTTTTAAAAAAATCAGTAAGGGCTGTCAGTGGTACAATCACCACAGAAAAATTTGTATTTACAGATGCAAAGGCCTATGAAAGAATTACATTAGAACAAAAAGGTGTATTAGAAATTATTTCTGTAATTGATTCAGACGGCAATAAATGGTATGAAGTTGATTCATTAGCACAAGATTTAATATTTGATGAAATAGCAAATACTGCTGAGAACGATCCTAATTTAGCAGGATTTAATGATACAACACCGTATCTACTAAAATTAAAAAGAACAAACAATAGATTTAAAACAAGAGTAACAATAGAAGGAAAAACACAATTACAATTTGGCTCTGGTACTTCGCGCGGTTCAGATGAAGAGATAATACCAAACCCATCACAAGTTGGCAATAGTTTTACAAATACAAATTTTTTAAATACTGATTCTGCTTTAGATCCAGCAAATTTTTTAAATACAGCTGTCTATGGTAAAGCACCTGCTAATACAACCTTAACAATAGAGTATTCTTATGGTGGGGGTGTTGAAGCAAATGTACCTGCAAAATCAATAACAACTTTGAGAGGTATAAATAAATCAATAGCAGTATCAGGATTAGATCCTTCATTATTGGGAGAAACTGAAGCTTCACTTGCTGTATCAAATCCTATTCCTGCAACTGGAGGACGAGGTGAAGAAACATTAACTGAAATAAAAGAAAATACAAGAGCATATTTTCAAGCACAAAATAGAGCAGTTTCAAAAGAAGATTATATTTCAAGAGTTTATAATTTACCTGCAAAGTATGGAAACATTCAAAAAATTTACATAACACAGGATGACCAAATTGAAACAGGTCAAGGTATAATTCAAGATGGAATAATTGATATGCCCACATTGGAAAAATTAGGCGGTGAAGTTTCTATAGCAGAGCTTTTAGGTGAAAATGGTCGTGTAACAAATCCAATGGCACTAAATTTTTATGTCTTAGGGTATGACCAAAATAAAAATTTAGTCAAAGTAAATGAAGCAACAAAAAGAAATATCAAATCATATCTCGGACCTTACAGAATCTTAACAGACGCAGTTAATCTTAAAGATGCTTATGTTATTAATATAGGAATTAGATTTGCAATTTATGTAAAAAAAGGATATAATAAAAATGAAGTATTACTAAAGGCAATTGATAAAGTAAAAAAATATTTTGATATAGATAAATGGCAAGTAAATCAACCAATTATTTTACAGGATATTTCATATGAAATTTCACTAGTAGATGGTGTTAATAATGTCGTTGCCCCTCCTGATCAAAATCCTGATAAGGATACCATTGTGGTTACAAATAAATTTAAAGAAGAAAACGGTTATTCGGGTAACATTTATAATGTAAAAAAAGCAACATCAAAAGATATTCTTTATCCTTCTCTAGATCCTTCAATTTTTGAAGTAAAATTTCCAAATATTGATATTGTTGGTAAAGTTCTAGGAGATTATTAATGGCTCATTATTATGTTTTTGCTGACAAAGATGCAACACTACTAAGAGGTGATGATATTGACGGTACTGGTAGCTTAAAGAATCAAGGGTTTGATGAAATTCTTCAAGTTGGTAAAACATTCAAGGAAAACTCCACACAATTTAATCAAATATGCAGAGCATTAATACAATTTCCATTAACAGAAATTTCTAAATCTGTTGCTAATGGAGAGATAGGTACTGATGCAAAATTTTATTTAAATTTATATGATGCGGGTGCAATCGAAGTTAAAGATGACACAACTATATATGCTGTTGCTGTATCACAAAGTTGGACAGAAGGTACAGGTAAATTACTCCATACACCACAAACAACAGATGGTGCATCATGGAAATATAGAAATGCTAGTACAGCATCTGTATGGGCAACTGTTAATTCACGTTTGGGTGGCACATGGTTTGAAGCTAGCTCTAGTTCATATGTATTTGATAAAAATAAATCATTTGACCCAAGATTTGATGTAACAGGAATTGTTAATAGTTGGATAAGCGGCAGTATTAGTAATGAAGGATTTCTTGTCAAAAGAGACAGCAGTGAAGAAACAAGTAGTACTGACTATGGAATGTATAAGTTCTTTTCTTCTGATACACATACTGTATTTCCGCCAAAATTAGAAGCAGTTTGGGATGACTCATTATGGGTAACGGGCTCACTGACTGCACTTACTTCTACTCAGCTTGATCAACTTAAAATTAATTTAGAAAATTTTAATCATGAGTACAAGATTGGTACATTAACAAAAATTAGAGTTAAAGGAAGAGAAAAATATCCTTCAAAAACATTTTCAACCACATCTGAATATTTAACAGTCAATACATTACCTAGTGCCTCTGCATTCTACTCTATAATTGATGATAAGACAGAAGATATAATAGTACCTTATGGCCCCGGATCCAAGTTAAGTTGTGATACTAGCGGAAATTATTTTAAGTTAAGAACATCAGGTATTCAGCCTGAAAGATTTTATAGAATAGAATTTAAAATTGAATCTGGATCGGGCATAAATAAAACAGTACAATATTATGACGGACATCATCAATTTAAGGTAGTCAGATAATGCCATACACAGAAAAAGAATTACAAGAAAATGAACATTACACATCTTTAAAAGCAAGAGATGAAGGTAAGTATAACTCAAACTTTGACAAGGTGTGCAAAACATTTGATCGACGAGGTGGTAACTATTGGGATACACTTAGAGACACAAATAATATAATTCAATTATATGAAAAAATTTCTGATGGTACTTCACAATCTAATAAAAATCAAAGATTGTATGTTGAATTGTACAGAAGGAGGTATCGTACAAAAATAGAAGCAAAAGATATTTTTGATAGAGAATTTAAAGAGTTTTAAGGATGGCAAAAACACAAAAATATAGTGGCAAATCTAGGACACCATCGGGTCGCAACCCTGGTGCTCAAGGAAGCTTGCCTTCTGTTCGCACAGTTAAAGATGATAAGCTAGACTTAGATTTACATTATAGTCTGGTAGATCAAAAACTTAATAGAGATGTTGATATACCTAAAAAGATTTATGATTTAATTAGGCGCCCAGATACACTTGATTATAAGTCATTTAGAGATGTTGAGTTTTATGATCAATTAAAAAATGAACAATATGGTTCTTTAAAGTGGCCTGATCTTGCATTTGGCGCAGACAAAGCTGACCTAATTAGAGTATGTGTTTACGGCAATAACGGTAGTTTAATTTCATCTCAATATGTTACAAATGATAAAATTAACTCATATGTTAATCAAGAAATGCCAGGAAAACCCGCTATTACAGCAATTGACGCTGGAGAAATATTACGAAAGCTTGGATTTAAAAGAGGAAGATTTAAAGTTAAGTTTGATTTTTTAAGATTACAAGCTGGAAGCCCTTTTCCAGTTTTAGTTAATGAAAATGATAAAATATTTAATGGTAACTATGAGAAAAAACCAGATGAATATTTTTATGCTAGTCAAGATGATCTAGATTCAGAAACTGTAGAGGGTGACAAGCTTTTTCCCAGGGAAAATAAATATATCATTCAAAAAATTTCAGGAGATAGAACTGAGGTTTTGCTTTCCCCTTCATTTATTAATGATGAAGAATATTTAGAAAGTTTTAGAGTTGCTGCATACAATTGTATTAATTGGTTCTCTGATGAAGATCCTACACCAGCTGCATCATTTGGAAATCCTTCTTCTAATATTTTATCATTTAATACTAATAATAATATGCCAATGACATTTATGAACGGCACTATTAGAATTAATAATGCATATTTTATGGGCAAAAGAATAATTGATGAAATTAGAGAAGAAGAATCATTTGAACCCTCAACAGATATTTTTGAAGTAACCCCTAACTTATTAAAGGGTAGGACGATGGAAACGACATTTGGCTGGAGAAGTGGGGGTAATTGGCCAAATGATGGTGTGATCAATTTTAGTGGTGATGCTGTAGAATTTGATGATAAAAAAGCACTTAGACTTGAAAATGTTATAGATCCTAATCCAGCTGGTCAATTTGCTATTAAGGCAATATTTCAGAATACTTTGAATTTAGACTCATCATACCTAAATTTACCAAGAACAGAGGGCGGTGGTGCTAAAAGTGAAAATGAGCCATTGGCAATATCATCTGCAATATATGGTAATTTACAATTTCAAACTACACCAGTTTTCCCATTACCACCAGGAATAATTGTAGAAGATTATACAATGACATTTAGTTGTTATGTAAAAGGTGAACCAGGAGATAAATTAAGATGCATGGCACATGCTGACCCATGGGGTGTAACATCATCAACACAATTCTCTTCGTGGGTTATTTTGACGAGTGAATGGCAAAGACACTCTTTTACATTTACATTATCAGATACAAATCTATCTAATAAGCTGTTAATAAGAATTATATGGGAACCAAGAGATAATTGGGACCCATCAAATTTAGCTAATATTAACACAAAATATTTTTTAACTGCAGGAGCACAATTAGAACCTGGAGTTACCTTGACACCATTTCATAGAGAAGGTAGTAATGATGAATTATTTAAAGAACAGCCAATAGATACTATATTAAAATTTGATGACCCTGATGGGAAAATTATAATTGGTGAATTAGCAGACGGTGATGAATTTAAATCAATAATGGCTGGTGGAAAACTTATAATAAATGATGCACATCCTATTTTAGATTTATCATCTGACTTTATAATATCTGAAATTGAAAGTGAAAAAATTTATGAATGGGATATGCAGGCCGCAAATGGTGCTGTAGGAGACCCAACACAGGGTGGAGAAGTCGCAGTTGTGCATCAAAATAATCAAGAAAAAAGAGACGAAGGAGGATCTCCATATTATTATCATCTTCCAGATGCTGCATTAAATGGTCAAGCAATAAGGGTGACAACTGACAAGGATGTTAGACGATGGAGTAACGGATTATCTAGTTTAGCTTGGTCACAATATTATGTTGGCACAGCAGACATAGGTTATCATGCTCATTGGAAAGCAGGTAAAGGTGTAGACGGCGGTGTTGCAATGTGTTTTCCAGATTTAAACTATCAAGATTATATTTTTGATCAAATGGTGCAAGCAAGAAGAGACGCAGGAGATGCATTTGGAAAAGTAGTACCAAGTGAAGATGTGCTTGCTAGTAAAAATGATTATGCACATAGACATTTACAAATTTACTCATATCAGGGTGATAATATAAATAATAAAAACTATAAAGGAATTGGCGCATTATCTGCTTATGGAGTAAGGGCTGGTGATAAAGTTCTGGTTACATGGATGCAAAAATCCGATCCTATTGATTTTGAACAAGGTGGTAGAAAAGGATTATGGGTAGGAATAAATCATTGGACTGCAACAGACATAGCGCCACCTGAACCGTTAATGGTAACAGATGACGATGTCTGGGCAGAGGATAGAGCATTTCATTTACACTATGGAGGTCCAGATAATTTTGCTGCGTATAGTGATAATCACGCACCAGTAGATTTAGAACCCAATTGGGCGAATACAGATGGAGATCAAGTCTCTTCCTTTTTGGATCAATATGGCGTAGACAATCCTACTGCATCAGGAGCTGGCGGTGATTATATAACTGATGCAGGCGAGATTGAACAATCAGAAGCATTCAAGTGGTATTGGGTAACAACAAATGAATGGGACTTTTCATATAATGCGGATAGTAATTATACTGATGATTACTTTGGATATTGGACAATGGCAAGATTAGATGCAGCAGTATGGCCGGGTGAAGATGAGATGAGTCCAAATGCTTTTAGAAAGTTTGCATACACCGCCTTGCCCGGGGGTCAACTCGGATCAAAGTATTTAGCCGCTGAACTCTATTACCCTTCTTATGAAGACTATCCAACAAATGTAAATATTTCTAGTGACGGTGTCTTTGTATGGAATAGAAATATTGGTGGCACCAATTACGGTGATTGGACTACACGATATGAAGGAGGCGGCTCTATTAGTTGGTCTACTAGATATGAGGTTGAAGGTGAAAATGTAACATTATATCGAAGAACATATAGAACAGAAGCACTTAATTCAGGGCCAAGTGCTATTAGTCATTCTCCTTGCCAGGAATATAATCAATGGGAAAAAGCAACTTTAGAATTTGAAATTACAGATTTTTTTGCACTAGACATGCCTATTTTTATAGAAGTAAGAGGGCATTATGGGGCTTTTGGTACAGTGTGGGGAGATAAATTTGATCTTTCAATTATTAAGAGTTCACTAGATCGACCTGAAGTACAGGAAAATGCTGTATTAGGTCCTTTAGAATTTACAATAACAAATATATTCAATGAAAATCAAATTGAAGTTGATAAAACATATACTGAAGCATCAGAAGAACAAGGTGGAATAGTATCAAGCTATGGCGTCAATAAGTACTCATCATTTGATTCAGGGTTTTCAGTAGGCTATATATCACAACCAAGTGGATCAGAAAATATTTATGCAAGATATGAAGGAAAAATTTTAGATGTTCAAAATGATTTAGAAACACAAAAAAAATTAATACTAAACAAATCATATGAAGAATATGGAAATGAAATTAATGCTGTAATGACGGGACCTGACGCAGTAAATTTATCAACAACTACACTTGATGATTACTTTGTTCGTTTTCGCTCAAAAGATGCAGATAATCTTTATACATATATTATTCCGAATGATGATTCAAAATCACTAATAACAAATTTCAAGCCAATAAGTTCTGAAACATATCCAGGAAGCATAGCATACAAATTAATAAAACCACTTGAAGTTGGAATTGAACCTCTTGATACAGTTTTTATTGCTGAAGAAGTTACACCTACACTTAGAGAAACAATTGATCTTAATCCTTTCATTGAAGAAAAATTACCTGAAACCGTCTTAAGACAACCTAACTGGTCAGATGTAGAAATACCCATAAGAGATAGAGCAACAGAATATAAAACACATACTGATTTAATTGGCAATGAACAAAGCGTTAAGGATCAATTAGAAGATAGAATTTTAAGTGGAAGCTTAGAAAATGTTAATATTAATATAGACTATAGGCAATATGAAAATTTTGTTCATTTTAGTTCTGCAGAAAAGAGAATAAATAATTTTAAAATAAAATTAACAAATATCGAAACATATAAAGCAAACAGTGCATCATTGAGTGGAACAGGTGACTCTGCTGGTTATTTACTCAATACAGCTGGATCAGCTGTAAGTGGCTCAGCTTCTGAAATAAGAAGATGGGAAAATTCTGTTAGAAGTGTGATTAATGGTTTTGATGATTTTGAAAATTATATGTATTTTGAACATGAAGCATATGTAACAAGTTCTTTGGGTGAATTTTTTGATAACAGTGCACCAAAAATATCTGGAGATGGAACGTTAACTAGTCCATATGTTTTATATTCAGTTACCAGCTCTCAATTTACAGAGTGGTATAGTAGCGCAGCTGACACTGCACGTCTTTATGATAGAAATAATAGAAATAGATTAGTTAATCTTTTACCTGAGCATATTTCTACTGATAGAGAAAATATAGAATTTTTACATTTTATGGATATGATGGGACACCATTACGATATTATTTGGACGCATATAAAAGCATTATCAGATGTTCATGATAGAAGTGAAGATGTAACAAAAGGAATTTCACAAGCATTAGTAGAACCAGTAGCTAACTCACTTGGTTTTGATATGATAGAAGGGCGTGATCTTGTTTCGCTTCCTCAATATCATTTAGGTCTATCAGAATCTGGCTCTAAAAGTGGTATTTATAATATCAGATACACAAAAAAATCACAAAAAGATGTAACAAGGGAGATATGGAATAGAATTTTATCTACAATGCCGTATATGCTAAAAACAAAAGGTACGAAACAATCTTTAAAGGCATTACTTTCTGCTTATGGTATACCAACCTCTATTTTAAGAATACAAGAATACGGAGGCCCAAGACCGACAGGAGAACCAGATTTTGAAATAAAACAAAAATTTACAAAGGCATTAGATTTTAAGGGAGGACAATCTATTCAAGTGCCGTGGTATCATACATCAAAAGAAAAAGCACCTGATACTATTGAAATGAGATTTAAAACACCTTATGAGGCAAATCAGATATTAGCAAATAAACTCGATGGTAATGGCAAAACAGAGGCGGCAATTTATCTTAAGACAACAGTTGGGTCTCCTATAAGTAGTGTGACTATGGACGTGGTAGGATCAGATTATTTGCCATTAGAAACTTGGGTAACATTTTCTGGTGGAGGAGGCTCCGGAGCCACGGGAACGCCGACTGTAAATCCTGCAAATGGTAGAATTACAGGAATTACTGTGACAAATGGTGGTTTTGGTTACACTAGCGCGCCCACAATAACAATACATCAGAATACTTCTGTGGGAAGTGGTGCAATTGCTACAGCAGTGCTTGGGCCTGCTGATCAGGCCATTGATGGCAAGGGGCAAATTAACTTTTTTGTAAGCGGATCTGACAGTGTGCAAAGTATGAGTATTACTGATCATGGGATTTATAATAACGAGTACTGGTCATTAATGGTTAGAAGACGAACAGGCTCTATGGATGATAGTTATACTGAACAATATTTTGATAATGATTTGACTGCTACTACACAAAGTTTTGATATGTTTCTTGGATATTACGATGCAGGAATGGATCGAATTAAAATAAAAGAATCAGGAAGCATGACAGTATCGGGAAGTACATTATCAGGATGGTACACAACAGGTAGTACTACTCCCGCTAATAGATGGTATCTTGGTGGAAATGCTGATGGTAGTATAGGTACACAATTTAGTGGGTCTATGATGGAGTTTAGATATTGGTCAACACCACTTAATGCAAATGCATTTTGGAATCATGTTGGTGCACCCAAAGCAGTTAATGGAAACAATCCTAGTTCATCATACTATGATTTAAGTTTTAGATTATCTATGGATGATTATATTAACTTATATGATAATCCCAAAGGGTTAAAAGATTACACGCATACAGATGGTCAAGTATACGTTACTGGATCCGGATTCTCTGATGAAATTAATTTTAGCAATGTAGCAGATAGACAAAAGGCTTTTGTTCCTAAAATAGGATTTGGTTCACAAGCTAATAAGATAAGAATTGAAAGTGCTACACTCAAATCTCCAGACGGAGGAAAAGCAAATTTAAGTCCTACAGAAAGAGTAGAGATAAGCTCATTTGATAACGCTGGATTAGACTCAAATAAATTGGGGGTATTTTTTGCCCCTTCAGATGTTATTAATGAAGATATTATGTTATCACTTGCTGACTTGGATTTTGCTAAATATATTGGGGATCCTCGTGACGTGTATGAGGAACGATATACACATGGTAACTTAGATGGAATTACAGACACATATTGGAAAAAATGGACAACACGACAAGGATTTTGGGATTATATCAAATTAATAAAGTATTATGATCTTAGCCTTTTTGATCATATAAGAAAACTAGCTCCTGCTCGTGCTAAAAAGAATATTGGTTTATTAATAGAGTCACATCTTTTAGAAAGACCAAAAGTTGTTATGGGAGCACCACCTATATTCAAAGATATTGCTAAAAATGCAGAAATTGATGCAACATATCCGGAGCCAACCAGTTTATTTAAATATTCCACAGCATCAACATCAGTTTTACCGATACCTGCAGAAAGTATTTATGATTTTAAAACGGGTAATATTTCTGATACAGTGTTGACAGGAAAAACAACAGGATCTAGACATGATTACGTATCAATAGGATTATGTCAAACTGGTTCAATTAAATCAAGTAGAGATGAATTTGAGACAGAAAAATTTAATTCAGAGCAAGGGCCAATGACCTATATGCCCACTTTAAAAGGATTTGGTAAAGATCCACTTGATGAACCCTTGTCAGAAGCTCGCGACTATGCTGATTCTCAAGTTTATATGGCTGGAGGATCTGATATATTTTTTGAAAATTTTCAACCTATGATTACCGCATCTAGAAAATCATCATTTAATAAAGAGACGATACCATTTTATTCATCATCTTTAAGTGCATCGTTAGGATTGGCATACTCATCATCATATCAGTATAGTGAGTACGAATCTGTTTATAACAGTCATACAGGGCTTTTTAGATTAGCTTACGAAGGATGTAAAAATGATGGCTCAAGATCACCTGACGGCGTTCTACAAGCAGTGGAAATTTATGAAACAAATCCCTATTCTGTCAAGGTTGACAAGAAGGGGGACAATAATAATTTAACAGTAGATTTCAGTAATGAATAAACTTAATTTTACAATATTTATTAAATGAAATGTTCTAAAAATATCTTTAAATACGGAGAATAGAAAAATGGGATATCTAAATAATGCAACAACAATTTTGGATGCAGTTCTAACAAAAAAAGGTCGTGAATTGTTAGCACGTGGTCAAAATGAATTCCAAATAACAAAGTTTGCTCTTGCAGATGATGAAGTAGATTATTCCCTCTGGAATGAAACAAATCCACTTGGGACTGACTATTATGGTAATGTAATAGAATCATTACCACTATTAGAGCCCACATCAAACGCAAATACTACAATGAGATATAAGCTTGTAACAAGAGAAACAGGCACAAATAAAATGTCCAGTATTTATAATGTTGAAAATGGATATACTGTAGATTGGAATGCTGGAGATGGTACAGCAGGGGGCGGTAAAACTATTACTCCCAATACAAAAGATTTGCCTGGTAATGGTGATACAGATGAGGATGGATATTCATTTACAATTTTGAATTCTTCAATTGCTTATTTATCAACAGCATCATCCACTGTTGCTCCTAGTAATATTAATTATTCTACAAGCAAACAAAGTATGAGTCAAACTGTTTATGGCACAGAATGTACTGTTCACGCAAAAGAAATACTACAAGCACAAGATGATGCGACGACATCGATAATTATTACAGGGTTAACGTATGGTGCAACAAGAGCATGTACGGTAACAATAAATTATCTAGCTTCATCTGCTTCGTCGAATTAAAAACTAAAGGAACCAATCAATGGCATTTTTAGATAGATCTACTTTGATTGTCGATGCGATCCTAACAAATAAGGGAAGAGAGAAGTTATCCTCAAATTCATTTGAAATTGAAAAGTTTGCATTAGGCGATGATGAGATTGACTACTCACTGTATAATGAATCTAATTCTAATGGCCCTAACTATTATGGTGTTCAAATAGAAAATATGCCTATCTTAGAAGCATCGCCAAAAGCTGATATTGCATTACAATACAAACTTATAACACTTCCACCCGGCACTAAGGAAACACCTGTTATGGATGCGGGCATACCAAATACAGCAACACTAACTGGTGAAAATGCATCTATTTACATAGCACCAAATACTACAGGTATGGGAGATGAAATTGAAGATTACATATTTGAAATTTCAGATGATACAATTGTAGAATTATTTGTTGGCTCTTATAAGGCATCATCTTCTGATGATACAACTGATGCGCCAGCTGATGATCCTAATTTAATAGTTCCAGAAGGAACAAAAGGTTCATTTGGGGCAATTCTACCAAATGAAAGAAGTGTATTTCAATTAGATACAGTATTTGATGCACTTCCTAATGATGTAATAAGAGTACAAGGTAATTATTGGCCGCAAAACAATGGTGAATACTTAATTGAAAAAATTCAAGCAGGTGGCAAAGGCTACTCTGTTGTAGTATTTGGATCATGGGCAAACAAACAATACAAAAATTTTAATTACTCTATTTTTAGAGGGCAGATACCGAAAGGTTTTGATCCTGAAGATAAAGGCATGGATAAGGGCAAAAAGAAATAGAAATGCCAAAAAATACAAATAAAACAATGACAAGGGGAAATGCTTCTTCTAAATCTCAAGGAAGAACAGCATCAAGAATAAATGATACTAAGGTAGCACAAACTAAAAGAAAAGCAAGAAGAACCCCAAGCGCAACAAGAAAAAGACCTAATGTTCCTTATATTAAAAAACCAAAGCCGCCTTCAATAGGGAAACCAAAAGGCGGACCTCAAGTAATTACAGGCAATGCTGTTACTTTGGTATCAAAGTATGTTAAGACAGCACAAGAGGTGACATTAAAAGTTACCGGCATTAATTCAGGTGTAACAAAAGAAATTAAGATTACTGTAAATCCGAAATAAGATAAAAATAAAAACTCAATTGCTTAATATTTATTAGCGAATAGGAGAGCTTAGAATGGCACAACAACAAGGTATATTCACAACAATAGAAGAAAATGACAAGGTCACAAGTCAGATAAGCATTGTGTCTTCAGGGATGTGGTCAGGCGGAGTCGGAACACTAACTAGTTTTCATACATCCTCTGTGCAAAGTGGAAGCACAGGACAATTTTATTCAGATGTATATCAGGGGCCGGTTGGCACTGATGCTACTTCTTCTGTACAATTTTCTACCGCTTACGGTCACTACGCAGGATCTGGTTCTAAAACTGGTGACGCAGATTATGCAGCATCAAAAGCAATTTATAGACAGTTTAGAAATTTATTATTGCCACAAAATACAGAGTATTTTCAATTTGATGGCACTGCAGGCACAAATACAACATCATCACAAGCAATATTTGCAATTTCTATAAATCGTGGACGCCTTAAAGAAAAGATGGATCCAGGTAATTGGGAACTACACTTATCAGGATCAGGTGTAGGGTTTTTAAAACTTATTGATAATAGCGGCGCAACACAAGACCCTACAGTTAAAAGTACAACAAGAGAGTTTAATATAATTTCTGGTTCTATTGCTTCTGGAACTGCTGTATCACCAGCAGGTGATGACACGTTCGGTAAATTTTATCCAGAATCAGGTGTATTAATACTTGATGCAGCTGCATTAGGTGCAGGAACTTTTCTTGCAGGCTATGTTACATCTACTGATGATGATGCCGGTAATTCAGCAAGGTTTGTTCGAGCTATACAAGAAGGCGCTTACTTTTCATCTAGAAGAGAAGAATCAATAAGATCTACACATTATTTCTGTAGAGTTAAGCATAATATGTACAATCATAGTCAGAATCCTACATATTTTACATCGTCAACAAATGAATTGGCAGTTCCTTCATTTAGAACAGATCCACAATCTTATATTACTACGGTAGGGCTTTATAATAATGCTAATGAACTATTAGCTGTTGCTAAACTTTCTAGGCCAGTACTTAAATCATCTAGCAGAGAGGCATTGATAAAAGTAAGATTAGACTTCTAAATTCAAAGGTTGTCATTTTAATTGTTGTAGAATATTTATTGTAAACATGGGATACATATGTTCACACCAATTAGAAAAGAAGATAAAAGAGTAACTCCATACGAAATTAATAAAACATTTTCAGTACAGTATTATGGTGGTGTCGATACTGCTACTGATTATGATATTATGGCTTTACATGCAATTACAGGTAGCTTAATAGGAAATCCTGGGTTTCAAACAAGTACATCAGCAGTTAATACAGTTTCAAATTCTAAAGGTGAAGTTATAAAAATTTATAAAGAGCCCCTATATAGACAACTTAAATTAAATTTCTTTGAATTTGCGCATTCAGATAATAGACTATATCAATCACCACAACCACAACATGTTTTAGATTCATATCATATGCCATTTGGGCATCCAGCATCTTCCGGATCTGTGCTTTATGAAGAGCTTGGGCTAAGAAGAATCTATAATGATGTTAATGTTATCAGTATACCACAGAAAATTTTTGGTGAAGGAATAAAATCAGGATCAATAGAGCTTACAGATTATTCTAACGGATCGGCTGTAATAGTTAAAGATGACGGTTGCGGAAATTTATATGATTCAGCATATGAATCAGAATTCAAAGCTGGTACACCTACAGCAGAAGGATCCGGGTCGTCACTTGGAGTTATTTCATATGATCACGGCCTAATTATGATTTCATCAACAGGAAGTTATTACGAAAATGTAGCAGGTGGATCAAATGCAACTGGTTGGAAATTAGATTTTGATGCAACAAGAACAGTTTACGAACATGAATACACATGTATGATTCCAATGGAAAAATATAATGGTACAATGAATATAAGTGCAACAAAAGAAAGAAGCGGTAGTTTAACAATTCCTGCTTCTGTGGCTGCTGACACAGATGCATTACGACAAATATTGGCACCTGGTGAGTTTGCATATAAAGCAAGCGGATATAATGCTGCACCTGCTGCTGATAATATGGTAACGCATTCATTTTTTGCACCATATATTACAACAGTTGGGTTGTATAACGACTTTGGTGATTTACTGGCTATTGCTAAAACTTCACGACCAATACGAAATGATCCTGAGTTAGCTTTATCTTTTGTGATAAGATTTGATATTTAATATAATAGGAGAAAAACAGATGTTAAAGAACATTATAATTGGGTTACTGTTAACCTCATCTTTGTTTGCTGAAACAGAGCTTTGGAAATTTTTTAAATATTCTACAGCTTACGCAAGTTTCAGCTTAAATGCTCCGCGGCATCAAGATGATAGATTCAGTATAATTGGTGGATTAAGTACTGGACAATTGGAAGTCGCCAGGGATGAAAGAGAATTCCAGCCAGATTTTCAAAAATCATTTGGATTAAGAAAAATTGGTAGATTTAAGTATGAACCAAAACGAGGTGTTAAAAACGCAGGTAAAGGTGGTACTTGGTACGATGGTTCTGAAAAGAATGCTAATGAAAGTGCAACAATAGCACCAGTTAAAGGATGGGAATTCTTATTTAAATGGTCAGAAGGTCGTCAATGGGGCGAAGAATACATTAATCAAGAATATTGGTTACGATATACTGGTGATTGGTATATGGCCAAAGTCGGTTGGTCAGAATTGGGCTTGGAAGATATTGTATATAGTCAAGGTGATTTAAGAGTAAAGTGGACGTTACCGGTATTAGATAATGGCTTTACAGTAAGTGTTGGTGCAAAACATAGACAACATCCTGTATACGGATTTGATGCTATGGTATTGGACACAACTTGGTATCGTGGTTCATGGTGGGATTTTGCAGAAGATGCTTTTGGTATTGACGATAATATGTGGGCCGATGGAAATGCAATTGATGAAGATGGTAATTGGATTGAATCCGAACTATTAGAATACGTAAATGGTGAATGGGTACCAATTGAAGGTTCTGGTCCATTTTGGAATGAAGGTGGAGAGTATTGGGGTCACGATTGGTTATGGAGAGATGCTGATGGTAGAATATTTGCTTATACAGACAGAGAATATTTTGTGTATCATTTTCCAGGTATGTTAGAAGAATATATAGATGGAGTTAAACGAGGACTTGGTTTTCAAAAAGAAACGTCAATCGTATTGGGTATGGATTATTATCATCATTCAGATAATTGGTGGATTCATGCTTGGGGTAATTGGTTACCTTATCATTTTGGTCATGACAAATATTCATATCATAATGCAGCAGACTATGCTACGCATTTAGAAGATGGCAAAGATCCACATAAATTTATGTATATGGATCCAATGTGGATGACATGGAATGATTATGATTACGGTGCGATATTCGGTGTTAAAATAAAAGACAATCTTGGAGTCTTTGCCGAAGGTAAATATTTATATTATTGGGAACGTCCAGCTTATGACTTTAAGTTTGGATTAAACTACCAATTTATGGGATTCTAGAATGAAGCATGAAGAAGTATATAATATAGTAAGAGTAATTTGTGGTTCGTTATTGATGGTATCATTATTTATGATGTCAAGCTGTGATGACCGAAAGGATGAAGAAGAACCACAAGCGTTAATTCAAATGTGGTTAAATGGTGATGAAATACCTGTATATGATTATTATGAAAGTGTAACTACCTACGGTGTGGGAACGCTTACAGATAGCGGTGATGTTAAAAAGGTATTTGTAATCCACTTTCAAAAAGATGGCGGCAGAGTAACTCCTGAGAAAGAACATTATGCTTTAATCTTATATGACATTGATGCTATAAATAATGATGATTTAATTGACGAGGGTTCTTATGTTAATCCAGCATCTCAATCTACAAAGGGTGTCACATTAGAGATAGTAGGTTTGTCAGACTACACATCAAATGCTCAAGGAGCAATACTTAGAAATGAAAATAATGTAGTTGATGGAGTTGTAGAGGGAACTTTTTGGAATCCATACAACGAAACATTACAAAACGGATTACTATTATTTGAGAATGTTGCTATAGGAACAGATACATCAGCTACATTCTACTCGGAGTATTACTAATGCCAAATAAAAAAGCAAAAGATAGAAAGCGTAAAAGAGCAGCATTAAATAAAAAGCTAAAAACAGAAGGTAGGACTGCAGTTCAACATAAAAAATGGTTAGCTAAGGGTGATAATAAAATTAAAAATAATCCTTATGGGAGAATACGTTGAAAAAAGGTGTAGAAAAAACTAGTTACATCAAAGATGACGGCAAAGTTGGTGAGAGAATTAATTATATAGTAGATGAAAGCGATCAAGCTATAGTTGATTGGGCATCATTTATTTTAGAATCGCTTAGTGATAAAATTGTTTGGGCTAAGCAAAAAACAGAGTTAGCAGAAGCATTAAAATATAGAGACACAAATAAGCTTAGGAAAGTATTAAAAGAAATATTATGAACGGAGATATTAAAATAGGTAAATTGTTATGTGATGAAGATATTATCACAAGAAGACAATTAAATCAAGCATTACAGGCACAAGTTAAAGGTGATAAAAGATCTCTTGGAGAAATACTTGTTGACAAAGGTTTTTGTTCTTTAGAGGATATAACAGATACTATATTAAAAAATGGTAATGGTCATGAAGAACATCAAGAAGTGATTGCTGAAAAAATAGAACCTAAGAAAAAAGAACCAATCGAAATAAGTGAAGATAAAGTATTAGATACTAAGTTTACATTATCAATTCAAACTATGATAGCAGCTGGGACAGGCCTTGCTTCATTGATTGGTATGTGGTATGCATTACAAAGTGAGATTGAAGAAGCAAAAGAATTACCGAGTTTAGAAAGTTTATATGAGGCGGAATATCCATCAAAGCCAGGGGGCCATAATTGGCCAAGATCTTTTGAGCAATATAAGTCTCAAGTTGGCGGTTTACAAGATGATGTAGATGATGTATTTGGTGCATTAGATGAGTTAAAAGATTTAATGAAAGAATTACAAAAAGATGTTAAAGATCTTGAACGAAGAAAAAAGGATAAGAAATAGGAGTAAGATATGAGATATTTAATTGGATTAATATTTTTCTTATCTACCTTGCTTGGACAAGTTACTGATAAGAATTTTAAAGAAAGAATAAATGATAAAGTAGTTGTAGTTGTATTTACATCTAAGTGGGCTGAAAGTGATGGCATGAAATACGTTGAGGGTGTGAAGGGACATGAAAATGCGATTATCATTAAAGCTATGTCAGAAGACACAAAAAAATATTGTAAAAAATTAAGATTGAGAAATTTTCCTTCAATTGCGCTATTTATAAACGGTGATAAAATAGATACATGGAAAGGCGATATGGATGGTATGATTGATGTAGAGCCTGGAGATATTAAAGATGCAATTGAAGAAGCAATAGCTGGTGAGGATTATTAATGATTAAGTTAAAAGATAATATTGATATGCTATGTGAAGGTATTTTAAATGAAGGAATGCCTGAGGGTTTGGCGTCTCTAAAAGGAGATTACCCAGGATCTAGAATTTATAAAGCTGTTGGTGATGGGACGATGGTAAAAGGTCAAACGACTGATAAGATGTGGGATGACGGTGCACCTATGACAGTTAAGTTTGGACCAAATAAAAGTTTTAAAACACCTAAAGGTGAATTTTATGTTTTAGAGACAAATAAATTTTGGTATTTTAGAGTTAAAGATATATGGTATGCAATAAAGGGCGGAAATAATTCTGAACCCTGGGGTTTTGAATACTAAGGAGAATAGTTATGAGTTTATTAGCAACACTAGGAAAGGCAGCTGGATCACTATTAGGTGGTGATACATTAAAAGATGTAGGTGGGATTATAGATAATTTACATACTTCAGGTGAAGAGAAAGCCGCTGCAAAAGAAAGAATTACTGAAATTTTAGCCAAAGCAGAACAAGCAGCTCAAGCACAAGTATCAGCAAGATGGGAAGCTGATATGAAACACGGAAGTTGGTTATCAAAAAATATTAGACCATTAACATTGATATTTTTAACTGCTGTCTTTACTGTATTAAGTGTATTTGATGGGAACTTGCAAATTGCAGGTGAAGATTTTACAATTGGTGCTGCATATGTGCCAGTTTATCAAACACTATTAATGACTGTATACGCAGCATACTTCGCAGGTCGTTCAATTGAAAAAGTTAAGAAGGTGACAAAATGATCAAATTAAAATCTTTATTAGAAGATAAGTATACAGTTTACTTTGATGTTGGCTCTGCTGGCCTAATGTCCAAAACTGTTAGCGCAAAGAATGAAAAGGAAGCTGCTGAAAAAGTTGCTAGTGGATTAAAAGACGGCGCAAAACTAATTAAAAAAGTAGAAAAAGAATCTGTAAATGAAGAAGCTCCTGATTATGATTTGGCCAGAGCTTTAAAATACATTAATAATGACATCTTTAGAGTATTAGTAAAGTATGAAGGCAAAGCAGATATTGAGAAGGCAGTTTATTCTTGGATGTTAGGATTACACGCGAAACTAAAAAAGTTTGGAATAAAATTAAAATGAGTAATACTCACGAAGCAAAAGAATTAAGCCCTAATCAGGATTTAAAAATAAATGGTGCTTTAGTAAGCATGCTAAAGCGGGCAGGCTTTCAAGTAAAAAGTTTTAAGGCTACAAAAAAAGGGTATAATGAAATATGGTCCGGGGAGTTTAAAACTAAAAATGCTATACTTCCAATGAGTGTTAGCAAATATGGCGATGTATTTTATCAAGATAAAAATATTGGTAGAATTGATAAGTCAAACAAAATAATAGACTGGATGAAATCAATAAAACGAAATAATAAATGGGTTGAATCTAAATACAAAGATCTTCATTTGTTAAGACCTATAAATGAAAGAATGGATGTTGGCGATGTGTATGTTGGAACAGCAAGATTATCAAAGTATAGAAAAGTTTCTATATATCGTAGTAATGAAGCAGATAAATATTCTATGGGAAAGAAGTATGGAATTAAAAAGCATGATTACTATATTGTAGTAGATGGAATAGGTGCAAGATACGTTGTAGACTCGAATACGCATAAGTTAAAGTTAGCTGCTAAGTGGGCTGTTGATTATATAAAAAGAAAATTCCCTGACAGGGACATAGAAAAAGTGAGGTTTACATAATGATCAAACTAACAGATTTATTAAAAAATCAAAAGGGACATATTTCTGATCATCATCCAGCAAAAGCTTTTGGATCTGTAATTGAAGATGTTGATAAACAAGGTAATATTCATGCGAAAACTAAAAAAGAACTTAAGGCTGCTATAGCAAAGGCTATGAAAATAATATTATCTGGAAAAGTACCGGACTTTGATATAATTAACGGCATGACAGGAGAGATGATTGCTTGGTCAGAAAAAAAGAATGAGTATATTTGGCAACCAAGTGCAATACCTTATGCTGAAAGAGAATTAAAATGAAGCTAAGTAAATTTTTAGAAATATCAGAAGCTTATGATCCTAAAGAATATGCTGCAGCTAAGCGTGATGTTGTTAAGCTTAGGGCACAATGTAAAAAAATAGTTCAAATGATGGAAAAAGCAGCAGAGCAATATAAAAAAATACATGGAGGCGCACCATCAAGCCACGATGTTTTGTACAATACACATAGAAGGTGGAAAGATGCCAAACAAAATGCAGAAGTTGCATATGAAGGATGGTTTGGTTATTTAGATCATGATGACGATTATATAAAATAGGAAATTAAAAGATGAATAATATTTACAATCAATTAAAAGAACTTTGGGACGCATTTGAAGAGAATCATCAGGCACATTCTGTAAAAGGAAATAAGTCTGCTGGTGGAAGAGCACGCAAAGCAATTGGCGAAATAAAAAAACTTGTTACTGAGTATAGAAAAGCTTCGGTTTCAAAAGACAAATAGGAGGCTATTATGGCAGATTTAAAAAAGACAGCTGTTCTATCTGATGAAAGATACACACAAGATCAAAAACATTCTATTAATCAAGAATTGATCGGTATTATAAAATTCAGACAGGCTAAAAAATGGTTAATCAGCATAGTTGTTGTTTCATTGTTTGCAACAATTCTTGCATTAATGATTTACTTTATGAGTAACGGTGTTGATGTTGTTGGTGGCTGGAAAGAGATTTTACTACTAATGTTAGGTGGGTTTGTTGGTTCATTCGCAAAGGTAATTGATTTTTGGTTTAATAATGCTGAGGATGATGTTAAATTGCTAGAACACGCTGATGATTAAACATATATTTACATTAACACGATATTTATAAGAAAATGGAGATAGTAGCATGTCTTATTATAGTGAAGCGATCATAAAACACATTGTCACTAATGTTGCAGAAGGTAGTAAAGAGGAGTACAAGAATTTTTTTAACTCTGCATTAAAGAAATTTGATGTAAAATCTCCTGCTGATTTAAAGGGTGATAAGAAAAAAGATTTTTTTAATTACATTGAAAAAAACTATACAGATGATGCTAAGGAATCAAAGCTTGATAAGCTTAGGGGCGTTATAAAAGGTATAACCAAAGAAGAAGTACAAAGGCTTAATGAAGCAGACGAATTTAGTGCTGATCAAATGAAATTTGCAAAACCAATTTTTAATGCAGCTGCTAAAAAGGGAAAATTCAAAATTAAAAAAATGTATATGTCTTTCCAACCACAATGTGAAATTATAATTTATAAATATGGTAAAACTGACGGGAGCATGACAAATATTTGGGGTCAGACTATGACAAGGAAAGATGCCATGACTATTAAAAAGGCATGGGAAGTGTCAGATATGGATATACACATAGCTGAGTTTAAGCCAAAATTCCATATCTCAACGGACTCTCATTATATGACACTATGGGAGGCAGCAAAATTTGCTGGTGTTAAATATGATCGTAAAGAATATGATACATTGTTTAGGAGTTAATAAATGTCTAAATTAAAAGAAGCACCAAAGCCCGAAGAACCTTCACAGGCTAAGCTAGCCATTAAGAAATTTTTAGATGATGCATTAAGAAAAGCAGGAATCAAAGTTCTTAAACATCAGGAAATGAAACGTGGCTTTACAAATGCTATTTATGGTTGTTTTTATACTGTTGAATCTAATGCACAAACAAACGGTAAAGATGTACTTCCATTTTATGTTCACAAAAATGGTGAAATTGATTTAGGCGTTTCAAGTAATGATTTTATTGTTGGCAAGTATGGTGACATGAGAAAGGTTGTAAAAAACTTAAAAGATTTTAAAAAGTCAGACTTAGATGAATCAGTAAATGAAGCAGATGTTGCATTGCCTGGTAATGTTAAAAGATTTATGGCAAAATTTGTCGATGCACTAGATGATACAGGATTAAGTAGAAAAAGAAAAATTCATGTTTTGGCAGGTATAATAGATGCATTAGATATTGAGCCACAAAAATTAATTCAAATGGTGCAAAAAATTAAATCTGGTTTTGGTGCAGATGAAAATATAAGTGAAGGTGTTAATAAAAGATTGGGTTTGATGGATGATCTAATTGATATGCTAGGCTCTGAGAAAAAGGTTTTAGACGAAGTATTCAGAGCATTATCTGACAAAGAGGCAAAAGAAATTTATAACTGGATTGAGAGGCACTACAGATGATTAAATTAAAAGACTTATTAAAAGAAAGTTCTCCAGGATTTGAAAATAGACAATTTGGTGATCCACTTCCTACATTAGAAGATATAGCAAAAAAACATCAAGAGAAAAACGGAGAACAAATCAATGAGTATATTGATTTACATGATCCTATAAAGGATGTAAAAGGTCATTTTGAACAATTTTCAAAAGATATGAATTATCTACGAGTCGGCTCATTTGATGGTGATTCAGGTGAGTATCATGGTTTTGAAGGTGGAGATGATAATCTATATGAAAAGAGATATAAACAATTGACTGCTTGGGAAAAGAAAGTTAAAAAAGCATTAGATGGTCTTATGAAAGATTATGTAAAGGCCTGGAAATAATAATGATAAAATTAACAGATCTATTGATAACTGAAGGTGATAAGAAAAAATATTGGGATTTATATACGAAGTGGTATAAAACATATGAAGCTTTTGCAAGAGAAACTATGAATTTAGCCAAAAGTACTACTAAGGTAGGCACAACCGGTAGTACGGATGAAAGAATTATTTTAAAGAATTTTAAAAAACATGTTATTCCATTTGTAGGTTTAATGAGTAGTTGGTCAAAAGGACACCAAAATAATCCTCATATAGACGAATCTGTAAATGAAGCACCAAAGCAAAATTTAAATATTGATCAAGCATACGATGAAGTACATGATGCAATAGTTAATATGAAGTACGCACTTCAGAAAGGTGGCTATAAAGCTGAATATTCAAAGTTTCAAAAATGGTGGGATCAATTAGATAGATTTTATCCAGATGGCGCTTCTGAATCAGTAAAGGAAATTGCCTCTCCTCTTATAAATCATCTTGAGCACGCAATAGAAGATGTAGATTATTTAATAGACGCAGTTTATTCTGAAGAAGCAAATGATGCATTTGATAATCCTAAACAATCAAAAAAGTTACTCATGGCAGTAGAAAAATTATTAAAGAAGGTGAGATAAAATGATAGAGTCAACAGCAGCTTATGAAAAAGCACTAAAAGCAATTGCAAAAGATAGACAGCTTGATATGATTTCTAAAAAAGACAAAGAGACATTAGTAAAAATTGCAAAGCTTATGCAAAAAGCGAATGAATCCGTAAATGAAGTCAATAAGGCTCAACTGCAAAAAATGATCAAGATGGCTAAAAAATCTGGTGCTAAGGGATATGATATTGTTAAATCAATAGCTGACGATTTAGGTGTATCTCCCGACGAAGTTGTTAGTGATATGGAAAGATATCGATGGACAAATCAGACAGAGGATAATAAAATGAAGGAAAGTAAATTCAAATCACAGTTAAGAGAAGTTATCAGAAAAGCGCTCATCAAAGAAGAAGGGTCAGTAGCAGATGAAGATATGAAAACAGCTGTTAAACTTAAGAAGCCATTGAAAAATGCTATTGAGGGTGTTTCAAATTCTGTTGATAAGATAAACCAAATGATGTCGAATTTTAATGCACCTGGATTAAGAGTTGCTTTTCTTTACGCAATTAAAAAGAATATCAATACACAAACTCAAAAATTTGATATGCGGTCTGCAATGAAAGATTTCGAAGACTATTACAAAGATAGATAATGTCTAAGACGGAAGTACTAATCAAGCGTCTTCGTGAAATGGATGATGATGAACGCGCTTATGTATTACTACAGTTATATGGAAGTAATATGGTTACAAATTTTAAAAGATTATTAGGTGGTATCAAGCGCAAGAAGCCTGGCGTAATAAAAAAAGCATATAAAGATTTTAATAGCATAATTGGTGCTATAAATAAGAAAATGGAGGAAGTCCTATGAAAAACATAATCAAATTGCTTCTTTCTGCTGTAATATTATTTGCTGCTGTACCAACAGTTAATGCAGCTGATATGAACATGGCAGGCATGGAAGAAATTAAGAAGAAGAAAAAGAAAAAAGGAAAGAAGATTTCTAAAGGCAAAGGCAAAAAGAAGAAAGGTTTCTTTTCTAAGGTATTTGGGAGCAAATAATGAACAATCCGATTCAAGGATTTGTTAATTGGCAGCTTTCAACTGGACAACTTGATCACTGGACGTCTTATCATATAGCAGCAGGTCTGTTTATTGCTAAAATCGCCCAGTGGTTAGGGTGCTCTGATTTATGGGCTGTCTTATGGGTTGCAATAATTGGTGTTGCTTGGGAAATCTTCGAAGTGTATGTTGAAGGTACTGAGGAAACGTACGGGACCAAAAAGAAATGGGCGTACAATACAGGTGCTGACTTACTAGTCGAAATAGGGGCAGCATGGTGGATGGTAGCTTAAAACCGTACAAATACTATAGAGAATATTCTTCTGAAGAAATAAAATCAGAATATGCAGAATATTTTAATAACGATTATACTTCAAAAACAATTCCAAAATTATTTTCTAATGAAGATGATATGGCAACTTTTATCAAGGGTGCTAATATTGAATTATTGAATCCTGATAAATTAGCTAACATAAAAAATTCTGATATTGGAGAAATATTAGGTTACAGCAACAAAGGATTAAGGTTATCTGCGTGTATTAAACTAATGAAGCATTACGGAAGAGACTGGAAAAGATTACTAGATGGTTTTATTAATCGTAGCAAGTTGCCACCTCCGCTTATGATTCGTGATAAAAATAATGACTTGTATCTGATGGCTGGAAATTCTAGAATGATTATGGGACTTGCATTAGGATTTAATATTCCTGTCAAGATTAAAGATTACAAAGAAACATTTGTTACAGAGGGTTTTAAAATGAATAGAAGCGATATGATAGACATAGCAAAAGAAATAGTTAAAATGCATGGATTGAGATCTAAAATAAAAATTGATCAATCAAATAATAAAGCAGATTATGAGTGGGTCTCTGATACAATATCGATAGATCCACGACAGGATTCTATAGAAGATTTTGTAGAATCTATTTTACATGAATGTGATCATGCGATGATGAGAAAAAAATTAGGTTCTGAAGGTTATGAAACAGCATATACTATAGCGGGACAAAAACAAGTTGATAAAGGTAAAGATTTTTATTGGGATAATCCGTTTGAAAAGCAAGCAGAAGAGTATGCTAAGAAAAATGCTAAAAAATATATGAAAAAAATTCAAGCTTTTCCAAACTAATCAGTATATATATAACTGTACATGTACGAGGTTTTAGCTATTCTAGGATTTACTGTAGTATTGACGGGATTAATGTTCCTTCTTTTCGCCAATGTTGACTCTAAAACTTCCAATAAAGCTAAAGCTATAAAGCTAAAGCTAATAAAAAATAATTAAAAATTAAAACTTTCTTAAAACAACTTAAACTTAGGTTTAAAACAAAATGAGACCAAGAAGCGCTAAAGCTAAAGGTAAAAGGTTACAAAATAAAGTTACAAAACTTTTACAAGAAAAATATTCTTCAGACTTAGAAGAAGGCGACTTTAAGTCAACAACAATGGGAGAACATGGAATGGATGTTCAACTTTCTCCTGCTGCTAGAAAGGTTTTTCCTTTTGCTATTGAATGTAAAAATCAAGAAGCATTAAATATCTGGAAAAGTCTAGAACAAGCTGAAAATAATTGTGAAGGCTTAGTACCATTATTAATATTCAAAAGAAACAAATCAAAGATCTACGCAACATTAGAGATTACAGATTTTTTAAATTTACTAGATGGAAATAAAGCAAAGACTACTTAGCATACTTAATACAGCATTTGATAGTCTAGGATCTGACGGTGGTCAAGATGAGATAGTTTATTTTTGTCCATTCTGTAATCATCATAAGAAAAAATTACAAGTAAATGTAGTCACACAGCAATGGCATTGTTGGGTTTGTGATGCTAAGGGAAAATCTATATTTACATTAGCTAAAAAGCTAAAGGCATCAAAAGCAATATACACAGAATTAGAGCAAATTTTTAAAAATTCAAAGAAGTTTACATTTAGTAATGAAGAAAAACAGCAAATAATTCGTTTACCGGAGGAATTTCTTACATTGAAAGGAAAAAATGAAGCACTTTCATTTAATCAAGCAAAATCATACTTGAAAAAACGTAATATAGAAGAACATGACATCATTCGTTATAATATAGGCTACTGTACAGACGGTGTGTATGGAGGACGAATAATAATCCCATCATATGATTCTAATGGTGTATTAAATTATTTTATTGCAAGATCTTTTTATAACTCAAAGTTAAAATACAAGAATCCACCTGTACCAAAGAATACAGTTATATTTGATCTTTACATTAACTGGAACATGCCAGTTATATTATGCGAAGGTGTTTTTGATGCAATTGCTATTAAAAGAAACGCAATACCACTTTTAGGTAAAACTATACAGGATTCTTTACTATCAAGGTTAGTATCAAGTAAAGTTTCTGAAGTTATTATAGCATTGGACTCTGATGCAAAGAAAATGATAAGCGTGATATCAAAAAAATTGAAAAAATGGAATTTAAAAGTATCAAGAGTTGAACTAAGTGATAGTGACCCATCAGATGTGGGATTCAAAGGTATGCAATATACAATTAATAAAAGAGTTGATGTTACTGATTATGATCTTATACTTCAGAGAATTAATATATGAAAATTAAAACAAAATTTAGAACCTTAAAAAAGATATATCATATTTCAGATATACAAATTAGAAATTTACAACGCCATAAAGAATATGAGCAAGTATTTGAAAACTTATATGAGTTTATAAAGAAAGATACAGAAAATGCTGTAGTTTATATTGGCGGTGACATTGCTCATAGTAAGACTGATATGTCACCCGAATTAGTTGATCAACTTTCTAGATTGTTTAAACGTTTATCTGAATTATGTCCTACATTATTAATTGCAGGAAATCATGATTGTAATTTAAATAACAGATCCAGATTAGATGTACTTCAGCCGATTGTAGAGAACATTAAAAATGAAAATTTACATTATCTAAATGAGTCAGGGATTTATTATGTAGGTGATGTTGGATTTGCTGTATTAGAAGTTAGAGATAGTGAATCAAATTTACCAGATCCAGCAACAATCAATGCAAAAACAAAAATATTATTATATCACGGAACAGTTGATAAGTCACAAACTGACTTAGGTTTCTATCTTCCAAGTGCTGTTAAATTAAAAGATTTTGATGGTTATGACATGGTGATGTTAGGTGATATTCATAAAATGCAAACAATGCAAGAATATAAACCTGGTAAAATTAAAAAACCTATTGTAAGATACTGCGGTTCATTAGTTCAACAGAATCATGGTGAAACATTAAAAGGACACGGCATATCAGTTTGGGATGTCAAGAAGAGAAAATTTATTCATAAAGAAATAGAAAATGAATTTGGTTATTATACTCTTCATATAGAAGATGGTCTTGTACCAAAAGTAGATGACTTACCACCCAAAGCTAGATTAAGAATAAAAGTTAAAAATACATCAAGCTCTGATTTAAAAAAAGCACTCACAATAATCAAACACAGGCATAATATTAAAGAAGTCTCAATAATAAGAGAAGATGAATATAGAGTTGATACAGGAAATTCATCTATAGTCGATTTTGGGGATGTATTTGATCCAGATGTGCAGAATGGTTTAATAGAACAATACTTGAAAAATAATACAACAGCTAATGAAGAAATTATTGAAAAGGTAAAGAAAATTAATAAAGAGCTCAGTAGCTCTTTAGTAGGTGAGGAGATTTCTAGAAATATTAGCTGGAAACCAAAAAAGTTTACATTTAGCAATATGTTTTCTTATGGTGAAGATAATGTAATTAATTTTGAAAGATGTAATGGGATTGCTGGTTTATTTAGCCCGAATGCAAGTGGGAAATCAAGTATTTTGGATGCATTAGCATTTTGCCTATTTGATAAGTCAACAAGAGCATATAAGGCAGAAAATGTCATGAACCATTCTAAATCAAACTTTAGTTGTGAGTTAGAATTTGATGTTGGCAACGAATCATACGTTATTAAACGCGTTGGAAAAGTTTTAAGGCACGGTGCTACTCGTGTTGATGTTGATTTTTACAGACTAGAAGATGGTAAGAAGGTATCATTAAATGGTGATCAAAGAAATTCAACAAATAAGAATATTAGAAAGCTGATAGGAACGTATGATGACTTTATAATGACAAGTTTTTCAGCACAAGGAAATTCTTCTATATTTTTAGAACAAAATCAGACTGAAAAGAAAGAAATTTTAGGTAAGTTTTTAGGCTTATCTATTTTTGATCAATTATATAAGCTGGCAAAAGAGGAATCTAGCGGATTACAGTCGATGTTAAAGAATTTTTTAGATGTAGATTATGATCAGCAAATAAGTGATATTGAAACTGAGCTAAATCTAGTAAAAGGGGTTATAACAAAGCTTGAAGATTCTCAAAGCAAAAAAGAAATTGATCGAGACAAATATAAGAATAAAATTTTAGATTTAATGGGTACAATGAGGCCAATTGATGCTACAATTAAGGACTTGAAAGAATTAGAAGACAGCCAACAACTAGAGGAAGGTAAAAAAGTAGAATTATTAAAAAGGCTCAATAGTACAAAAGATGAATCAAGTGAAACTAAAAGAAATGATGAAATTTTAGCTAACAGAATTAAATCTGAAAAATATAAGGATATTGAAAATAGGGTTGTTGAGTATGAGTTAATAGTATCACAAAGGAATGAGGCAAAAAACGAAATAGATAATTTAAAGGTTGAAGTAAGAAATAAATTAGATAAGATAGATAAGCTAGGAAACTTGGATTACGATCCTGGGTGTTCGTATTGCATGAATAATGTATTTGTTAAAGATGCAATAAAGACAAAAGAAGATTTAGAACAGGATAAGACAAGGGCAACATCAACAGTTGCAAAATTAAAGACACTAGAGAATAAAATACAAATTAATGAGGATGTACCTAAGTCTTATAGTGAATTTTTAGACTTGACGAAGGAACTAAAAAATAACAAAAAATACTTTGAGCAGTATGAAGTTAGAATAACAGATATTAATGATGCTATTAAGAGTACTGAGTCATACATTTCCTCTATAAAAAATGAGATTAAAAGAAGCAAAGGCTATCAAAAAGATATTAAGCATAATGATAGGGTACAATTAAAGATAAATGATCAAAAATCATCTGAGTCAATTATTGAGACAGAAATAAAAGCAGTAGTAAATGATATTCACCAGTATGTCGGTAAAAAATCAGCATTAGAAACAAAAAAGCAAGAGATTGTACAGATTATTAATAGAGTCAGAGATCTTGAAGAGAAATATGAAGCGTATAAATACTATTTAATGGCTGTAGATAAAAATGGTGTAAGCTATGATTTAATATCTAAGGTTTTAACTAAGGTTGAATTAGAGGTCAACAATATACTATCACAAATTGTAGATTTCCAAATTATCTTTGACATGGACGGAAAGAATATAAACAATTATATTGCTTACGATAATGATAAATCGTGGGCATTAGAAATGGCATCAGGCATGGAAAAGTTTATTTCAGGATTAGCTATCAGAATTGCCCTAACAAATATATCAAATCTTCCAAGACCTAACTTTATAGCTATTGATGAAGGATGGGGAACAATGGACTCGGACAATCTTAATTCATTATACCAACTGTTCCAATATTTAAAAAATATTTATCAATTCTCTCTTATAATATCACATATAGACACAATGCGAGATTTTACGGATATTCTTCTTGAAATAAAGCAAGAACAAGGCTATAGTAAGATTATCTTTTAATTTCGCTCTTTAAAGTTTTTACATTATTGTTTATTTCCATTCCGTCCTTATAATCTAACATTAGTTTATTAAGAAACGAGGAAAAACTTCTATAGTTGACTATTGCGTTATCTTTAATCCACTTAGATAGTTCAACATCTAAGTAAACACACATTCTAGCTCTTTTCATATTACTACCTTTCTTAATAAGTATAAGAATGGTATAATTTTTATATAACTTTAACAAATATTTGTGATACAATCTACGCTGAGAAATATTTATCTACACAAAGTAAATTATGGCAAAAAAGCAAAAAACAGCGTTCCTGCAAGACTTAGATACAATACAAGCCTATGAAATTGAAGAAGGGCTGTTATCTAAGTACTTCAATATAACAGATCTCCCACTTGAACTGCCTATGGGCAAGTCTTCAATGCTAATAATGGGATCGCCTGAATTATTAAATGATGTTGTATTAAAAATCGAATTAGTAGATAGTTTAGGGAACCCAATTTATATAGAGCCAGTTTATGATTATTCAGAAAGTAATGGAGTAAGAGTAGGAATAGAAGTATTCAAAGATACACCAGCAGGTGCAGCAACACTTACAATATTAGGAGAGCTCGATCCGGATTATGTTGACATACCTGAACAATGGCAAGGTACGTATAATGTAAAATATACAAGAACAATTACTGTAAATAAGACAATTCCGAATGATAGACCCGTAAGATTTTATAAGCGGCCAGTATTGAATGTCTATGAGATTATTAAGGGACAAGTTACACAACAATCATCAACAACAGGATCAAATGAACAAACAGTTGGTACTATTGTTGGTACACCTGTACAAGGCACAGAAGGAACAAATTTTTCAATCGATGGTGATAACTACCAAGAGGTGCAAAACTATTCTGAGCAAGTTTACGGCTTTAATCCTATGGGAAATTATGAAGAGTATGATTCAACAGATCCGCGATACTCAATAACAATAGCTGATGCTGATTTTTCATCATCTATGGTTGGCGGTACAATCACAATTGATGCACCAAACCCTAATATATCATTTTCTACAGGGAGCAACACTATAATTCCAGGATATTCATCTAGAATATCAAATGTTATTAATAAGAAAACAATAGAGGTACAAAAACCTTTCGGTGTTTACGATTCTGGAAGCGGATTTTACAGAGTGGCAGAGCTTGGAACATCTAGCTATAAGATTAATTGGCCAAAATTAAGTGAATATGATACTAGCAGTATAAATTTTAAATCATTTGCTGATGTAAGGCTTTCAAAATTACGATTATTTTCTGGCGATGTTTACAGAGTAGCAGGTTATGTAAAAAATAATGGTCCATTTGGTAATTGGTCAAAGATAATAGATACGCCTATCGAAACACCCGAGCTATTAGTTGATCCTACATCAACATCTGGCACATCTAGAATGGGATTTTTTAGTTCTGATGCTGTATTAACATCATACTGGACTGCAACAGGTGGTCAATATGGTACTGAGTCAGCAACAACAATACAGACGTACTCTCCTAATGAATACTTAACAGATTCAATCTACATCTCCGGATCAAATGCTGATTTATTGATAGATGATGATAAAGAGTGGATTAAGCTTCAATTAAAAGATGATTTTAAGATGGATTTTATAGCAGGAACAGAATATAGTTTCCGTGCAAAATTAATTGCTGATAATTCTGAAGGTTTACAAAATAAAATTAAAGCAGTACTGCATATGTCAGGATCTGCATTTGGTATGTCACAAAATAATACTTTTGCTGATAAAGGCTATGGAAGGGCAATTGGTAAAGTTGAATTTAATGATTCAGCTGGGCGTGTAGTAGGAGCATCAAGCCCACAATATGAAACTATATTTACACCTGATTCTGATGGAGCTGCTGTATTGCAAATGAGATTTACAGGTGGTCATTGGTCAGTATCAGAAATTTCAGTTAAACCAAACTCAGATACAAATTTCTCCCCTGAATATGTTAGATTAATTGCGCCAATACCTCCTCTTCAGACTAGACCAGATTATTTAGATTTTGCATTTGAATTTTATGATATAAATAATAATAAATCCAGCACAGTAGTAACAACATTACCCTCAAACCCAGACGGTGTAAAATTTGAAGGTGAAAATCTTAATATTTTAGGAAATGATAATTCTATTGGTGGGTCTTTATTCATTGGCGGAGACGCAACATCAAGTGGTATACAGATGGGCGGTGTATCATCAACATTACCAGAGACTGGTGGCTCCGGAGCAGACGGATCCGGATTTATAAGGTCAGTACAGTATCAAGGTTTTAAAAGTTCAAGTTTAAGTAACAATAATACTGGTTGGATGATTTATAGCGGATCTGTTTTACCAGATTCAGGAGATGATTATGCCGGTGTTGGTCTAGAGCTAGCAGGTGAATCTGGAAGTTTAAGATTTAGTACTATACCTTCAAGATTTGAAGTTATTGCAGATGCTTTTTTCGTTGGTACTACAACATCACAATTTATAAGTGGTAGTAGTGGTAATATAGAAATTAGTTCATCTGACTTTCATCTAACACCAAAGGGTAATGTAACAGCTAGTAACATGATACTTGGAAGCAAAGGTGATGGTCAATATTTACAATATGTTGGGAACACATTAACTGTTCAAGGAGACATAACTGCAAATAATATTAGAACGCCAGCAACAATTGGTGGCCAACCTTCTACTGACGCAAATGCATCAGCATCTATTGATACACAAGGATTCGCAAGTTTTAAGTCAGCATCAATAGCAGGATTTACTGTAGATCCAACCTCAATCATATCATCAGATTCTTCATTATTTTTGAGATCATCAGGTCAGATGACAGGATCTTCAATATTATTAGGAAATAAATCTGCAGGTCATTATCTTCAATATGTTGGGAACACATTAACTGTTCAAGGAGACATAACTGCAAATAATATTAGAACGCCAGCTTCTATCGGTGGCTCACCTTCTACAGTTTCTAATGCATCAGCATCTATTGATCCACAAGGATTCGCAAGTTTTAAATCCGCGTCCATTGGTGGATTTGAAGTTTCAGATTCACAAATAAATTCTACAAACGATAACTTAATTTTAAAAGATAGTGGACAGATTACAGCATCTGCCGCGCTAATACAAGGTGCTTCAACAATTGCTGGTTTTAGTGTTTCAGATTCACAAATAAATTCTACAAATAATAATTTAATTTTAAAAAGTACAGGCCAAATTACAGCATCTGCTGTAAGTATGTCGGGTGCTGTTTCAGCAACTTCAGGACAAATAGCAGGGTGGAAAATACTTGGTAATAAATTATCCGGCTCTAATGCAACTCTTGATGCAGAAGGAGCAGCATTATATAAGTCAGATGCAGGCCCTGACACGAATCCAACTGATGGCTATTATCTAGATTTCACACCCTCAAATTCAAATCCATATTATGTAAGATTTGGATCTAATTTTGCAGTATCTTCATCAGGACAATTAATAGCAAGTGGTGCAAAAATTGAAGGTGTATTAACGTCATCAGAAGGTAATATCGCAAATTGGAATATTCAGTCAGATACAATACATTACTTTACAGATCCTACATACACAGGATTATCTTCAGCTGGTGATTCAAGATTTTTTGCTGGTGCAACATCACTTGCTGCAAGTAGTAGTGCACCATTTAATATTAAGGCATCTGGACAACTTACTGCATCCTCAGCAAATATTCAAGGCGACATTATAGCAAATACAATTACTGCAACAACAGCAGGCAATATAGCCAATTTTACCTTAGCAAATACAGGTTTGACTTCGACAGGTATAGGAATACACCCTTCAGGACAAACTTATGCCTTTACAGCAGGGACAGGTGGAACGCCGGCATTTAGGGTTACACATGCAGGTGCAATAACAGCTACTGATGCAACAATTACTGGTGACATTATAGCTAATACAATAACTGCAAATACAGCAGGAACCATTGGTGGTTTTGGAATTACATCAACTGAGATCTCTTCAAGTGGTGCTAGTGGAAACACGGGATTACGATTAAAGGCATCAGGACAAATAACAGCATCAGCAGCTAAGATCACAGGTGATATTACTGCAACAACTGGTACTTTTGATGATGTAGATATAAGTACAGGAACAATTGGTGGATTTAACATATCTAACACTATAGATTCCCAGGTGGGTGTATTAAAGTTAAAGGGTTCTACTGGACAAATTACTGCTTCAGCTGCTAAGATCACAGGTAATATTACAGCAACAAGTGGACAAATTGCAGGCTTTGATATTAATGGTACAAAATTACAACAAGGATCTTCGTTTTATTTAGAGGGTAATGCAAGTAGTCAGTACTTTATTTCATCTTCAAAATTTCAAGTAACACCTGAAGGTGAAATAACAGGTTCAAATGTTTTATTTAGCGGTGGTCGTATAGGTGGGTTTGATATAGGAACATCATATCTTAGAGACACAGATAATACTGTAGAATTAAGTAGCATATTACCAGGATTAAAAATTAAAGATGACGGTGGTGTAAGCAGAGTTGAAATTAAGTCAGGATCATTGTCAACACTTGGAGGAGGCACTCAATATTGTGGTAATAAGAGCTTTGAAGAACAATTAGGAGATCTTTCAGCAGGTAGAAATTTTGTTAGTACAATTAATAGTTGGTCATTTGCTGAAGGTGGGGGTGTTAATATAAGCTTAACAAAAAGATCTGCTTATCCTTCTGAAGATATGGCTGTAAGCGGTGATGTGACACTTGATGTAGTTGTACCAGAAGGCTCAGGAAACTATTCAGGAAACAATACTTATGAATTAGTCCAAGTTGTAACGTCATCTGTGGCAATAGCTGCAGGTGATACATTGTCATTTGCCTCAGTTGCAAGATATAGTTCATCATTTGGTGGAAAAGGCAAAGATAGAGCACTAGGACCGCAATATTTTAGAGTTGAATATTCATCATCAGCAGGTTGGGTACCATTTTTACCTGAAGCTAAATTTACTGCATCTAATGGTTATGGTGAGTATTTCTTAGGAAGCGGTCAATATAGTAGTTTTGGTGCCTCTGCTGAAATACCAGCAACAGCAACACATTTAAAATTAGTATTGACGGGATCTATAAATGATGATACAGGATTCCAAATTGAAAAACCACTATTTGTAGGTGATAAAGGATCCGTAAATTCAGATTTGCATGGAAGAACATTTACAAAAACTGTAGTAGGTAGTTCAACAGCAGAATATCCTGAAACAGAAATAACATTTGATAATTTTTCAATAAGAAGCAATACACGAAAAGTTGAATTGACCCAAGAAGGATTATTAATTTATAATTCAGAAGATAGTTTCTTTAAGATGTCAGGAGCAGGTATAGAATTTAGAGGCGGCAGTGGTTTAGCTACATTTGGATCTTCTATCTCAAGAGAACAATTTACAAATGATAGTCAAATTGCAGGATCACTAGGCGCACCTGCTTTGCAGGCATATATTGCTGATCCTGAAGGAATAGGTACAGTATCATCTGACGGTAATGTTGCAGAATATGCAAAAGGAAATCATAGACATATTTTACCATTTGCCACAATAAACTCAGTATTGAGTGGTCAAACAATAACAAATGGCACTTGGAATTCTGGTCTTGGATCTAATGCTGGCGCGTTAATGGATAGTGAGTTAACATCTATTGCAGATGTAAAAGCATTAGACCAATCAGTAATTAGTGGTGCTTCACCCACATTCGGTACTGCTAATTTTACAGATGCATCAAACAAAAGATTAATGACAGATGCTCAAGAAACTTTATTGGATTCTGTTGAATCTGGCGCAACCGCAGATCAAAGTGCTGCAGAAATATTAACAGCAATCAAAACAGTTGATGGTGCTTTAAGTGCCCTAGATGCGGATTTGCTCGATGGACAACATGGTTCTTATTATATTGATAGAGGTAATCATACAGGAACTCAAGCAGCTTCAACAATTAGTGATTTCGATACTGAAGTAGCTAATAATACAGCAGTGGCAGCTAATACTGCGAAAGTTACAAATGTATCCACAAACCTCAGTGTAAGTCGCGATAGTACAAAATTAGACATAGTGTCGTCTGATGGAACCAATGCAGTTTTACCATTAGCTGATTCTAGTAACTGGGGTGTAATGTCTGATGAAATGTTTGATAAATTAGATGCACTACAGCCGGGTCTAAGTTCAGCTACTATTAGTGGATCTTGGCAAGGTGAATTATCATCAAGCGCAATAACTTATATTGGTGGCGGAGTTAGTGGCTCATTAACTTCAACTGGTTCGTTTGGTCACGTAATAGCAGATGGTAATATTGAAGTTTCACAATACATCTATCATAAAGGTGATGATAACACTTATCTTAATTTTACACCTGATAGACTTAGATTTAATATTGGTGGAATATCATACATAGATTTAAACGATTCTTCTGGTGCTCCACACGATATTACATTCAATGATGGTGGTAATAATGTAGATGTAACCATTAAAGGTAGTTCTAATAATCCTCTATTTAAAACCGATGCATCTGCAAATAGAATAGGAACACATGGTTTAGGTACACCAGCAGTTGCTTTTCATATAGGTGGTTCTGAATTAAGAGTTGATGGAACTATAAGTGGCTCTAATTACGGTGGAAACGTAAGCGGTTCATCAACTTCAACTGGCTCGTTTGGTAAAGTATTTGGTGATGGTAGTAGTTTAACTGGTGTAACCTCATATACTGATAGCGATACATTAGTATTTATTAATAGTCAAGGTATCTTCAGTGGTTCAGCACAGATTGATCATGATGCAACAACAAATTTCGCAGCTAATGAACACTTTACTCAGGCAAATATTACAACTGTTGGTACAATAGGAACAGGTACTTGGCAAGGTACTGCAATCAATCAAACATATTTAGTTGGACAGAGTGGTACAAATACTGGTGATACTTCAATAACAGATTCAACCAGCACAACTTCAAGTACAACGAGAGCAAGCGCGACAGGAGTTAAAGCGGCTTACGATAGAGGATCAACTGGTATAACCAATGCCGCAGCAGCCCAATCAACAGCTGATTCAGCAGTTCAACCGGCAGATACATTTTATATTGGAACCACTTCAATTGCACACAATAGAGGTAGTGGTGATTTAACACTTGCAGGCCTTATTTTAACAACACCAACTATTGCTGCAGCTGGTTGGGTAAATGCAAATCATACACACGCAGGTTCTACAACTGGAGGACAAATAGCCGCATCAGCTGTTAGTGATTTTGATACTGAAGTCTCTAATAATACTACTGTAGTAAGTGCTTATAATAGTGGGGCTACAAGATATACACACCCAACAAATTTAGCTGGTGATGATATTGGGATTGATACTGGTGCTTT
>Ga0208299_1000201_pt1 | contig 57307 bp, 108 predicted proteins | sample 15_taG_FD_184089 | JGI IMG/M metagenome (GOLD analysis project Ga0208299, IMG submission 184089) | Marine viral communities from the Subarctic Pacific Ocean - 15_ETSP_OMZ_AT15312 metaG (SPAdes) (version 2) | ecosystem: Environmental > Aquatic > Marine > Oceanic | place: Pacific Ocean... | reverse complement strand
ACGACCAACAAATGAGATTGGCAGCAAAACTATTGGAAGAAATGAATAAGCAAGGTTGGAACCAATCATTACGTCAAGTGTCTGCGAATGAATATTATGGTCTTTTAAAAGACGCGGAAGATCAAGAGCCCCCTTTTCAACCTGACGATCAGTCTGAACCAGCATCAAAAAAACTCCCACCATCAAGCAATTATGTTCCGCCACCAGAGGGGGCAGTAGGTTGGGAACCACCAAAAGAATCAAAAAAGTCCAAAATATCTGATAAAATGTTATTTGAATCTTGGAGAAGGTATTTAAAGAAATGAGCGAATTTATAAAAAAATGGCGTGCCCACACAGAAGGGCGAGAACTTTTAAGCGAAGCCCGCAAACGCATTAAAAAAACAGACCGTGATACAACCTTATCATTACCTGAATTTAGAATAAGTGAGAAGTTTGGTGATCCCGATTCTTCTGACAGACAAGCAATAGGAATGTTTATGAATAAGATTGGTGGTAAATCTTTACCCGCTAAAATTAATTTCATCAACAGATTTATCAACAATTGTAAAGAAGCCTGTATCAGACGCAGATCTACATCCACTATTCTTTCTAATCTTGTTTTTCTTGATGTGTTGGCTGCTATCATTTACGATTACAACTATGCAACAGCCGGATTTTTGTTTGAAGCGTTTTTAGCAAGTCTTTATGGCAAAGATGCTGCACAAATTGCTGCCAACCAAAAGAAAGATAAGGTTCAGGGTGGTGATATTGCCGACTTTACTGATGCTTCTGGAAACCCGATTAGTTTAAAATTTTATAAAATAGGTGGCAGTGGATACGTTGGCGGCTCCCTTCGTGATTTGAGGAACAGTATCTTAAAGTATAAAAAGCCGATGAAATACTTAGTAGTTCTCAAAGACGAGCAAGACACTGGTGCAGTTGATACAATGGATTTTTACGAATTTACTGTTGGCTCAACCGGCGAACTAATGGGGAATGAACTCGGCCCTCTTGGTGAATGGAAAAGGGGAACTCCACAAGGAAAAACTACTTTTTATGCAGAAGAACACGTTAGCGATAAACAATGGAAGAAAAACTCACCTCATTTTGAGATTGGCGTGGGACAAGTCAAAGCACTCGGCCCTGTGGCAACTTTGGAATTTGGTTCTCAAGAAGACATAAGAAAGATTGCAAACAAATACATTGATCAGTTACAAGATGAAATTGTCATCATCTATAATCGGTTGGCAGACATGAGTGAAAACATTAATCTATACACGGTCAACGGCAACCAAAATGCTGGCTTGAAAGCATCAGAAAACGCCAAAGAGCTTTATGGAGCAACTCGCCAATTAGTAGAAGAAGGCGAATAACGAGAAGTAATAATGAAGATCAAATTTAATACTAACAAGATCAGAAATGATTTTGAAGTTAAAGATGAGCTTCACCCTTCTTTTTGGAAAGATAATAAACTTGAATCCAAAGTTAGAGAACAACTTTTAATTATCGCTAAAGAATTCATAGATAGTTTAAAAGTCCCTAATTTAAATGTTAAAGATATCATTTTAACTGGTTCTTTAGCCAATTATAATTGGACAGATTTGTCGGACGTTGACTTACACATACTTGTTGATCTTGATGAACTTAAGATCGATCCTGAGTTGTTGCGCGACTTTTTTAATTTAAAAAAAATGTCATGGAATAATGTTCACGATATTAAATTGTATGATCACGAGGTTGAAACTTATGTTCAAGATATAAACGAACCTCATCATTCTACGGGCGTCTATTCTTTACAAAATGATGAATGGTTGACACAACCAAAAAAAGAAAAACCCATTCTTGATATCGAAGGCGCAGATAAAAAGGCAGACTCATTAATGAGGGAAATCGATAGCTTAGAAAGATTATCTCCTGGCTCAGTATTTGAGCGTGCGTCAAATTTAAAAGACAAAGTAAAGAAACTTCGCAAGTGTGGATTAGAAAAGGGTGGGATTTTCTCTACAGAAAATTTAGCTTTTAAAATGCTTCGCAATCAAGGTTATTTAGAAAAGTTGAATAATTTTAAGAATTCTGCTTACGACTCCTTACATTCACTTAGGGAAAATAAAAAAAATAATTGACTTTTTGATTCCCGTAGTGTATAAGTATTAGTATGGGGGCAATTTTTTGCCAACGCAAAATACTATTATTTTTCATCGCGGTAGCGACCATTCTTCAAGGTTGTTCATCGTGTGATGACGGCTCTGGTTTAGCTAAAGTTTGTCATATAAATCGTCCTTGCGGAATTACTAACGACGGAACCGTCGTTTTAGCAGATAACTTTAAAGATCACGACATTTATAAAACAGGTGCATGTCATTTTGGAATAATTGAATGCGATCCTGAAGATCGTGAAATTTGTGTAGGTTTTGTTTCTCCCGCTGAAGAAATTTGCGATGGTGTGGATAATGACTGTAACGGAGAGGTCGATGAAGGATTTGATCTTGACAAGGATGGCTATACCTCTTGCGGCGGCGATTGCGATGATTTGCGAAAATCAGTAAACCCAACAGCAACAGAAGTTTGTGATGGCCGCGACAATGATTGTAACGATCAGATTGACGAAGACTTAAAACCCATTAGTTGCTGGCGCGGACCCACTAACGCAACATTCGGCGGCGACTCAATCTGTAAACGCGGTGAGCAATTCTGTATCAATGGTCAATGGGGACCGTGCAACAACCAAACACTTCCAACTGCGGAAACCTGCAATCAGATTGATGATGATTGCAGTGGTGTAGTGGACGACATTCGTCATATAACGTGTGGACCATCGCAAGCTGTAGGAATTTGTGCATTTGGAAGGGTGTTGTGTGATGGCGGCGAGTCAAAATGTATTGATGCGATCTATCCCGAAGCCGAAACCTGCGATGGGGCGGACAATGATTGTGATGGTGCGGTTGATGAGGGATTAATACGCAGATGCGTTAGTGCCTGTGGTTCTGGCGTCGAGGAATGTTCAAGTGGTGCTTGGGTAAACTGTGATGCAGCCCAACCCACGACAGAACTTTGTGATATGATCGATAATGATTGTGATGGCGTAGTTGATGAGGGGTGTAGTTGTGTGCTTGGCCAAGCTCGCATTTGTAACCAGAACATACTTGATCCAGCAACTAATACTCCTGTTAATTGTGGTGTTGGAGTTGAGTTGTGTGATGAGTATGGCGCATGGGGTCCATGCTATTTCTATAACATAGCACCAGAAACATGCAACAACTGGGATGATGATTGCGATGGTGTTATAGACGGAATGGGAATGACCTGTGGGAATACAGCAACAGCTGGAATTGGTGAATGTCGCGTTGGAACTAGTTCTTGCACGTTAGGCGTATGGTCTGATTGTATTGGTGCTGTATCTCCGCAGCTAGAAATTTGTGATCATTTAGACAATGATTGCGATGGCGCAATAGACGAAGATTTAAATCCTCACGCCAAAGTTGATATGGTTTTTGTGATAGACATTTCTGGTTCAATGTGCCCGTTTATCTCAGCATTGACACAAGGAATAACACAATACATTTCACAGTTTCAAAACACTGAACACAGATTTGCTCTTGTTTCGTTTCCTGGTCAATATCAAACTAATTCATCAGCACGTTATGAATTGCGATCACAACCATCACTAGTGGATGTCGCGGCCTTTCGCGCAGCACTATTGAATATGGCGTGTAATGGTGGAGGTAGTGAACCGAGTTGGGATGTAATGGACTCTTTAACAGACCCGAGCGATCCTGTGGGGATCAACTGGCGATCAGATGCCTATCCTTATATTATTATGATTACTGATGAGCCAGCCCAAACATGGGGTTCTACAACAGAAACTCACGTTCAAGCTCAAGCACTGAATTGTAGTGTTGGCGATTGTTCTCCTGGTGATATGTATGAAACTTATATAATAACAAATAATAATTATTTTCAAATGTGGGATGACATTGTTAATAATGAAATGGATAGATTAATTAACATTTATCCACCCGATCCAGTACGATATACTGAATTATTAAGGAATATCTTTCAGAACATTTGTATTTAAGTCTTGACAAGTGAAAGATAATTGTGTTATTCTATTCATTAGTCCAACAAAGGAGAGAAATAAATGGATAATTTTTTAGCAAACAAAATAATGGAGGATTTTTTAATGGGAACATTAACTGCTTCCGAGGCGTGGGCCAACTTAAGGGAATGCAAAGAGAACATTTCAGATGAGGAATACGATGAAATAGTTACTTTAATCGTTGAGAATTTAATAGAATCAGAAATGGTAGATTCAGAAGAATTTGATAATAATAAATTAGAAGACATCCTCGATCAAAACCTTATTGATGATTTCCAGCTAGATTTTGATTTTAATGATGATGATGATTGGTTCTTCGGAAACGACATTTATTAGTAAATAAGGAAGTAAAAATGGAATGGGTCGTTACCTTTATCAACGCAGCCATCCTAGCGGGTGCCTGTGATCCCTATGGATTAAATCGACAATCAAAACACAAACATGTGGTGCAAATTGTTAAGTTTGCAGAAAATAACCAACAAGATCCTTATGAGTTGTTAGCAATCGCGCTCACTGAATCTTCTTTAAAGCCTAAAGCCTATTCGCGAACACGCGATGCAGGTTTATTTCAGGTTAATTGTAAGTGGTGGCAAAAGTCTTTGCACTTTAAAACTAGAAAAGAATGTGAAACGCAAATGTTCAAGCCCGAGGTTAGTATAAAAGCAGGTTCCTATATTTTAAACTATTATAGGGACAGGTATAAACATTGTAAGGGCGGTTTGGCCTACAGATGTTACAATGGTGGTCCCGGTTGGCCTAAATCAAAAAATAAACATAAAATCATTAAATACCAAAAAAAAGTAACCAAAAGAAAAGAGAACCTGCATAAATACTATAAGGACTTGATTGAAGGTATTCGCTTTCAAGTCAAACGAAGGAGTTGAAATGAACGACATGATGAAGGTAAATTTATTAGGAAATCTGGGTCCAATCACAGAAAAGCCATCTGTGGCAAAAAAGAAGATGATGAAAAAATCTCATAAAAAACAAATTCCTGATGATGAAGAAGTAACACAGCCAGAGATAAGAACTATTCACTGGTGTGGCTGTGGCAATCATCCCATTAATCCCAAGAAAGATCCCTACAAGCAACACAATAATTGGGCAGCACAATTTCACCCAAAAGTAGAAAGCAGTCGAACCGACATTAGAGGAATTAAAGGCATTGGTTTTAGCGAAAAGACACCAGCAAAACCGACTTACGATTTTTCAGGTGATGAATTTGAAGTTACAAATAATGAACTAAGGAAATTTAATAAATGAAAAAACCATGTTATATAAATGCTAAGGATTATTTTGAATCCCTTGCTGCTCAAAAAGAACTTGTCGAAGTTTTAAAAGAATCCCGCGCAACAATTTTAAAATCACATGTAAAGATGCCCGATTACTGGCACGATTCAGCCGGTCACGCCAATCAAATGGGTTTGGTTGAAAAAATTGACGCCTTGCTCCAAAATCTCTCCTAAAAACCCAAAACCTGCGGGACAGTGAATACCCTACGCAGGGCTTCCACGAAAATCAGCATTATCTTAATCTTTTTCGTTGACTTTATTGCTCCGATAGGAGATAATATGGGTATGAAAAAACGTTATAAAGTTCTTGTTTCAAAAGTCATTCACGAAGTCATAGAAGTCGATGCCGACACTTTTAATGATGCCTACCATAAAGTTCAGGATGGTTACGGAAATCCTGAAGTCGTTGCGACTAAACTTGTATCGCGAACGGTTGATCCCACGTCGGTCCAAAACATTCTTGACCTGATTGACGAAGGCTATCAAGTCGCACGACTCAAGGGAGAAGCACTATAATGATGAACAAACCCTTTAAAGGTATAACAGTTCCATTTGATGGACCAAAGAAGATTCGGTATGAATCCGGTGAGTACCCGGAGCTTGGCGATTTAGTATCCAAGGAATTATGTGATCCGACCGGAGATGCTTCAAAACCTTTTCGTAGGATCTTGGGTGCCGTTGTGGGCATCAACAAACAATACAACACACCATTAGTTCAATGGACTGAATATACAAACACGGCAGTAGGAACCCATCCCGGCTGTTTAAAATTGGTTAAACGAGGTTAATAAAATGTCTGCTATGCCACGATTTGAAAAAGATTGGTACTTCTTGGGGTTTGTTCAAGATGATGAACGCTCAAAATTAGAACAATTAGCAACAAAATACAAATGCGCTTTGCAGCAGAGACACGCCCAAATGGGGAATAAACGTGCAATTTATTCAAATAATCCTTTTCGGATCGATTCAATTCGTAAACGATTGTGGGACCACCGTTGGGCAATCCATAAGAATTGGGTGGATGAAAACCCCCACTTAAAAAACTTCGACCCAAGACAAAAGATTAAGAAAACGCTTGACAAATAACATACAATCGTGAGACAATACATACATGAAGTTGAGTGAAAAAGAGTGGAAATTAATTCTCGTATCGCTATCGCTCGGTCGCGTTCAAGCCGGATCAATGGCAGAAGAAAGGGTATCCGGGTTTGTTGACATTCCTATGCAGGATAGGCTAGAGAAACCCTACAAAGAACTGATCAAAAAGATTAAGAAAATACTTGACAAGTAGCATACAATCGTGAGACAATACATTTAGAAAGTGAGGGATTAAAAAAAAGATGAATAAAATATACATTGTAACACGAACCATCACCGTAACCCAAGAAATTGAAATCGAGGATGTGGATAACGAAGAAATGGCAATCCAGCAAGCACAAAATGCACGGGATTCTGAATGGTTTGTAGTATCAGTAAATCATGTTGAAATTGATGAAGTTGAATGCTACGAAGATGAAAATGGAGAACTCCGAGTATGAGTATAATAGAAATAATTAAAGAACAGGATGAAAAATTTGCTAGGTCAATCTTAGACCTTGAAAACTTTGTCTGTACGTTGGGCCGCTTGGTGGATGACATCATCGACAAAGATTTGGGATTGTGTGTTGACTATAAATTAGTAGAAGATGCCGTCGAACTCTTAGAGGATAAAAAATGGATGGATTCTACTCGAAGTAATCGATGGAAGCGAGTAGTGCAGGGTCTTTGTGACGATTCAGTCAAGAAATTGACTATGACTAAATTGGTCGATATCCAAGAAGATGATCTGGTCGAAGAAGATTATCGCGTTGCACAATTAAAAGGAGAAGTATAATGACCAAATTTGAATTAATTGATAAACTTATTCCGCAAGTTATTGAATCTTGGACACAATACGATTTGATTCAGTTTGCACAAAAAGCATTGGACTCTGATTATCAAAGTGATTTTGATCAACTTGTTGAAGATGCGATTACCTTTGGCCTGATCAAAGACGAAGACGAAATTCAATAATGAAAAAATTTAAAGTTATTATTCCCTGTACTGTGTATCAAACCTATGAAGTGGAAGCACCGTCAGAAGAAGAAGCCGAAGAAGTGGTTTATTCTACTGGTGCCGAACCTATCCACACCGAATATTCTGGTGAGGAACTGTTAGAAGTGACAGTCGAGGAAATTAAATAATGAATGTTCAAGACATAATTGATTATGAAAATGGTCAAATGGATTGGGAACGACTCGTCGAGTTTTTCCAAGGTTTGATTAATAGTGGAATGGCTTGGACACTCCAAGGACATTACGGACGAACCGCAAAGAGCCTTATTGATGAGGGTTTTTGCTCATTACCGAAACAAAATAGGTGAGTTATGAAAAAGAAAGCACCAGCACTAGGCCCCGAATTTTGCCAGATTTTCAAGCGCAAAGCCGGTGCTCACCCACATAAGTTAACCAAGCGCAAAAAGACGCGGCAAAAGATACAACGCCTCCGCAAGATTTTGCAGGAGTATTAAAAATGAATCTTAGTTTTCTTTCTCATGTTGAGACAATCTCAGGAATAGAAGAAGTTTCAGTTTTTGGTTATCTTAATGAAGATAAAAAACCTTGCGTAAAGGTATTGGATCGTGATGAACAAGAACCTTTTTTTGAGGTTACACCAAAAATGATTAAGTTATTAACCGTGGAATACACTTTCAGAGCATTAACAAAATTATCGAAAAAAGACGAAAAGGGAGAACAAAAATAATTATGTCAAATACAATCAAAGTAAATTCGCTTGTTAACGAAGTTATGAAAAGTGATGAAAAATTAAAGTTTTGGGAAGATTCTAAAAATAGTGGCGTACTATCACTAACGACACCCCAACAAAAAGGTGAACTAGGAGTTAGAATAGTAAAAACTTTGTTAGAAGAAAAAGGTCACGTTGTAGAAAAGATTTCTGATCAAGGTGATCTGCGAATCGACGGCGAACATTCCGAAGTTAAATATGCAACGGTTACTTTAGGAACCAACGGTCAAGAACAATTATGGTGGAACCAGATCAGACCCAAGCAAGAGAAGTGGACTTCGCTTCAGCTTGTGGGAATGTACCCAGATCATGTTAAGGTCTGGTCTTTCACTCGCCAACAATACTTCAACACTTTGAAGCAAATTGATAAATTAGTTACTCCTGGTCATACAACTGGCAACCAGAAGTCAACCGATTTAGAGCAAGTCAAGTTTGTAAAGAATAGCAACCGTGATGAGTTTGCAAAAGTGAAACAATTTTTAATCCATAGCAGTTAAAGGAACAATAAAATGTTAAAAACAATAGCAGTAATTTTAATCTTGTTCGGTCTTTATTATTACGATGATCAAATGTTAGACATAGCCGATTTCAAATGCAAGGTGCATCGAGATAATAAAATCGGTTATCCGGTGAGAGCCTGTGCGCTTTCATTCGATGATCGTGGCATCATTGGGCGAGCAGTTGCCCCCAAACGCGCTCGTAGGTGAAACCCTGCTTTCACTGTCCCGTTTAAGGGTTTCCCTGTTAAAATAAATAAAACGACACAACGCAGGGTTTATCAGAATTGCTTTATTTAATCCCATATGAGATAATACATTTAGAAAGTTAGGAGAAATAAAGTGAAGTTTAAATTGGAAAAAATAAAAGAAGGTTCGATGGTTTGTGATCCGTTGAATCCAAAAAACATTTATAAAGTAATTGAGAAGATAACTGTGTTCGATGGTTTTGATCTTGGTTATGGTTATGGTGATAATGATGTATTTGCATATGGTGAAACCAAAAGACTTGTTAGGTGCAAACACATAGATTCAGATCGTGTTTATCGCTATCCCGCAACTAAAAAGATGATCTTATTGGGATCACCTTTTTGTCTTTAGATTTGAGGAGTAAAAATGAGTAGTAATCGCTGTGGGTTTTGTGGAGATCGTGGACACAATCGAAGAAATTGTCCTTCTTTAAAAAAGAGGATACGTGAGGAGCCAAACGGGTATTATGCCCGACAAGCTAAAATCAAAGAAAACGAATCAAGGAACAACCCTCGTCGGTGTGGTTATTGTAGAGAAACTGGGCATAATAAAAAAACGTGTTCGCAACGGAACGAAGATTTAGGCAAAGCTGCCGATTTAAGTTGCCAATGGCGAAAAAGTTTTTTAGCGCGTTGCGGCGAGGTCGGATTTGGTCATGGGACATTATTAAAGTTTCGCGATGTGTCAAATTTTTCAGAGTGGGCTCAAGACCGGATGTTACGACAACGCAACGACCTAGGACATTACGGAGTTGTGGTGGGTTTCGCAGAAAGGCGATTAGATCACCGACAGACAAAAAGGCCGTGCGGTGTGGTGCGTGTTCGGTTTCCATCTGGAGCAACGCGAGGCATGTCTTTACCTTCTGACTTTGCTGGTTTGATTGACACTGATTATCATACGCCTGAAATGGAAATTGCAGCCAGAGTTGACGTATCCAAGTTGTCAGATTCTTTTGATCGTCGCTGGCATAACGGATCTGATTCAAGTGTTGATCACATAAATGATAACTAAAAGCAATTCATAGGGTTTAACAGGGTTGACGATTCATAATTAATATGAGATAATGGTTAGAGAAAAAAAGGTTAGGAGAAAAAAATAATTATGGCTACACAAGGAATTTCATTTGCACAATTTAGTAAGATTGCACCGCGTATTATTCGCAGTCGCAAACCCGTTATGGGTCACGGTCGTCACGGCATTGGGAAGTCTGAAATTGTTTATCAATTAGCAGACAAACTTGGCGGGATTCTTGGTCCCGATTTTACAATGAAGTGGGGCGAAGATTATCTTTTCCCAATCGTTGAACGTCGCGCCTCTCAAATGGCGGACACGGGTGACGTGATCGGTGTACCTGAACCAAAAGACTCGGAACATGGTCGGATCACTTCGTTTGCTCCGATGGGCTGGTTTGCCCAGGCTTGCCACAAACCCTGCATTTTATTCTTTGACGAAGTTGATCGCGCTAATAATGACGTGCGTCAATCTCTTATGGAATTGTGTGACAGTCGCAAAATTGCCGGTCATTACTTGCACCCGGATACAATCATCGTTGCGATGGTTAACGGTGGCTCGCACGACGAGAGCAACGCATACCAAGTTTCAGAACTTGATCCAGCAGAGCATGATCGGTGGTGGCATGTAAATCTTGAACCGACCGTTGAAGATTGGATCGATTGGGCCAAAGATCGTTGCGATCCTTTGGTTGTGGATTTTATTAGAAAAAATCCCAAACACTTGGAGCACAAAGGCGAGATTGAAACGCATAAAGTTTATCCATCTCGACGATCTTGGGCGCATTTTGATAAATGCTTGGCACTGGATTCTGAAAATCTATTGGAGCCCAACGAAGATAAGAAAATCTCGATGGACCTTTATTTTATTGGTGAAGGTTTCATCGGTCAAGAAGGCGCAATCGCCTTTCGCGATTTTGTTGAAACTTACGAGCGACAAGTATCCGTCGAAGACATTTTCGAAGGACGTTGCAAGGAAGTGGTTAACAGTTTTGGGATCAATGACGCAAATGCCATGATCGACAAAATTTCTGATTCTGATTTGTTTAAAGGAAAATTAAAAGATCACCAATTAAAAAATGTGGCACTTTTTGTGTCTAACATTTCACCTGAATTGGCGATGAAAGCATGGGAAGCATTGACGCGAGCAAATGGTGATGCCATTTCAAAAATGTGGAGCATTAATTTGCCCGATGGAAAATCATTTGGTAACTATATTGCAAGCATTGTCAGTCAACCGGCAGAGGAAAAATAAAAATGTATAAATTAGATCACGACATTTATCATTTGCTACACGGCGAGCCATACTTTGCGCTTTTGTCAAGACAACTTGATAAACGCCCGACCGACTCAATTCCGACAGCAGGAATAAAATTTAATCCAGACCGCTTGGTTTATGAATTAATTTATAATCCTGAATTTATGGAGTCGTTATCGCCTATTCATAAAAAATGGGTTTTGATGCACGAGCTTTATCACGCATCGTTCGGCCATGTTCAAGGTCGTCAATTAGAAGACGTGGATCGTAAAACTGCTAATTGTGCGATGGACTTGGCGATCAATTCATTGAGCAACATGCGGGACAATGCGCCTGATTTTGTTTTGATGCCGGGTCGCGGAGAGTTTGTGGACATCCATCTTCTCGGTCAAGCAGCAGATTGGTATGCGAACATGATTAAAGGACAGCAGAGAAACGAGCCTGACAAATTTAAAGATTGTGATCAATTTGATGATCATTCAGAATTTGGAGAACCATCACCAGATGATTTAGGAAAACAAATTGCAGATAAGAAAATGCAAGATGCTATCGCGAAAGCTGCGACAGAATGCGATGTTGGCGACGGAAAAGGCGGACAACCAAAAGGTTGGGGCACCGTTTCGAGCACAACTGCACAAGCAATTAAAGATGCTGTCCAAGGACGTTTTAAATTGGACCCCAAAAAAGTTTTGGCTTCATTTATTAAAGCGAGTGTTGCAGCAGATAAGAAAACCAGCGTAACCAAACGCAATCGAAGACTACCGGGCAAAAAGTTTGGTCGTCGAGTTCAGCACCGGGCGAACATCGCAATTAGCATTGATCAATCGGGCTCAGTTAGCGATGAATTATTGTCCAAAGTGTTCACTTGGCTCGGAGACTTTGCAAAGTTTGCAAGTTTCACAGTGGTTCCATTTGATCATCAGGTATTTGAGGAAAAAGTTTATGTTTGGAAAAAAGGAGAAAAGAGAAAGAAGGAGCGTGTTTTATATGGTGGTACATGTTTTAATGCTCCCACAGAATTTGTTAATAAAAGAGTTTTTGATGGTCACATTATCATTACCGACATGATGGCACCGAAACCAATTCGTTCAAAATGTCAAAGAATGTGGTTGACGGATACTTACGGCGCACGATACACGCGCTTCAAACCCGTGGGGGAAAGGATGTTGATTCTTGACTGAAACAGAAGGATTACTTTTGATCAAAGCCGCGATGATCATGCTAAACAAATATGCAGACGTTCTTGCTTCAGCTGATTTGTTAGAAGATGCCATCGACGGCTTGGGAAAAGATAGAGTAGAAGAATTGATGTGGGATTTATCAAGAATGGGAAAAGACGCATCACCAGAATTAAAACAAATAAAAGCGGAATTAATGTTATCACATTTGAGTCCGTTGCTAAACTTAGAAGGAATACAATCATGAATTTAATCGACGAAATAAACAAAGAAATAGAAATAGAAAAGCGACGGGAAGTTCAACCAATTACCATTGACGATTTGCGTCTTGAAACTTTAGAAGAAGTTAAGGAAACAAAACCAGCCAAGCGCAAACGAGGAAGGCCCGCAAAGGTTGATGAAAGTGTTTTCATTGAAATGTGGAACGCAGCACTTGAAAATGGCTCATTGAATGAGGTTGCAAAAATGCTCGGATCATCACCCGCAAGCACCGCAGTCAAAGCAAGCAACTTACGCAAGCGTGGTGTTGAGCTTGGACGCTTCAAACGTGGCCGACGAAAGAAGGTATAAGGAAAAAAATTAAAAACTAAGAGTGCGCTTGCTATAATAGGTAAGCGCACTTTTTGCATTTAGACTCATGGAAGAAATTAAAAGAAAACGTGGCAGACCAAAAGGGTCAAAGAACAAGCCAAAGAAGTTAATCAAAGAACCAAAGCGAAAGCGAGGAAGGCCGAGGGGTTCGAAAAACAAGCCAAAGATTTTGATCGAAGAATCAAAAAGAAAACGTGGCAGACCAAGAAAGATAAAAGAGCCAACAAAAGCATGGCCTCAACTTGAGGGTGTCTCATGGGTGAAGCGCAAGAAAGGTCCACAATCAGACACGCATCGTTGGGCAGCGGTCATCGGTGATCAGCTTATTGGTTATTATAAAACACCAGAAGAAGCATCAAAGGCGCGAGCAGAAGAAATAAAATGATTGAAATAGTCTTATGGTCATTATGGCTTCAATGGAAAAAGGCAATAAAGGAAAATAAATAAATGAGTATAACAATTATAAAGATAGCAATAGAGATGTTTCTAACAGTATTCGCAACCATTGGTTTGATGTTTACATGCTTGACCTTCTATAAAGGTGGAGTCCTAATGTTAGATTGGGATAAACTCTCAGAAGATTTTAAAAGAGATGAACCAGAAGAAGAAAATATAAATGATTAAACACAAATTTCAGAAAGGTGATTTTGTCTGGGCAAACCTTAGAGGTTATGGAGTCGTGTTAGAGGTTGGATACAAAGTTCGGCCCGGATTCGGTGAGGGTTCAGGTGTTTGTGATTACGCTGACATTCGATGGCAAAACAATTTGCACGGATTTCAGACTAAAATCTTTCGTGGTTCAATGGGATGGGATAAAACAGAAATAAGAGCGAGAGCAGAATAAATGAATAAAGAGAATAAGTTTTTGCCAGAGGGATTTAGATTCTTAAAAATTGGCGAACAAATAAAGAAAGAAGATTATTTTTGGAACGATAGTAGAGACAAATGGATCAAAATTCAATTCGATGCAGACACAAGTAATTGGGTTGAAGAACATTTAATAAGGAAAACAAATGACAAAGATAATTGATCTCAAAGAATACAAAGAAAATAAAGAGTGGCAAAAAATTTATGATGAATTTGAAGAAAAAATCGAAGTGGAAGCTGCTCGACCCTTGACATCAACAGAACAAAAAGGATACAGAAATCTTAAAAGATTCATCAAAAATTTAAGAGAGAAGGTGCTTGAAGAATGACAGTTGTTTATTTAGCAATCTGGTCTGTAGTTATTGGTGGAACGTTGATCGCTTTGATTCATTTTTCCGATAGAAAAAGCGGACACAAAATAAATTTATTCACAGAGGAAAAAAATAATGACGAACAATGATGAAAGACCTTATCCGTGGGGAGCTGCAAAGGTTGTGACAGAAGGAAAAGAATATAGAGTTAAACGAATCTCGATTAAACCAGGACATCGACAAAGTTATCAAGAGCATAAACACAGAGCAGAAGCATGGTTAATTGTTTCAGGTCAAGGAAAGATAACCATTGATAACAAAGAAGATGATGTAACGACAGCAGCCGTTGTGATGATTAGCAAAGGCATGAAGCATCGAATCGAGAACACAAGCAAAGAAGAAGATTTAGTTTTCATTGAAACTCAGTTTGGTTCATACCTCGGAGAAGATGACATCACAAGACATGACGACGACTATGGCAGACATTTAGATAATTGGAATAACATTGGTGTGGAACAACTATAATGAAAAAGAGTAAATTAAAAAACAAAATTAAACTTGATTCAATGGTAAGAGTAACAATCAACGAAGAAGAATGGATAGGCCAAGTGGTAGAGTTGAGAAACAAAGTTGCATTGATAAAATTAATGGACAATATGCATTATCATGCGAATGTAAATGAATTGACACCTTTTATGAAGTAACGTGATGGAGTGGGAAACAGGCAAAGGCATTGTGAAAGTAATAGTGGGAAGTGATGGAAAGTGGCTTAGAGTGGGGCGAAGTGGAGGAATGGGGGTTTGTTTTGGCGTATCTGATACGCTCGCAAGGTATCTTGCAAACCTGCAATACAACCTGCATACTCGCATCACAAGCACTTTAAGCCAATGTCAACAAGCCTTGCAACGTCAACCAAACTTGCACAATGCAGGACAAATTGCATGTCAAGCCAACCTGCGCAGTCAACCGCAGTTGCGAACAATGCAAGCGAGATTGCGGGCCAGTCTGTCAAACTGTCAGTTTGCGGCAGTGTAGGGTTAACCCAGCCGGGACAGTGAAAACCCTTAAGTTGATTCGACACCGGTTAGATCGCGGATTAAACGCATTCTAGACATTCAGGGTTTACACGAAAATCGACATAAACATTAAATTAATCATTGACAGTCATGACCGGATGTGATAAAATCACTGTCCCGCATAGGGTAATCCCTATAAGGGAAAGCATAAACAGCAAGAGTGATATGCAAATTAAAACTTTTATATGGAAGAGCTAGCAAAATTAAAACTTTCATCGCAGGCACTGGCCAAAATTAAAAGTGACATCTTGACTAAGGGTTAACACAGAAATCGACAATTGATTAATCTTTTATCTTGACATTTTTTTAGGCCTATGAGATAATACAGTTAGAAAGTTTGGAGGAATAAACTAATGTATAAAATCATAGGAAATTATCAAGGCAACACACAAGATGAAATCATCGATGAAGGATTTCACACTTCGGGTTATGCCCGCCGAATGTTAGCAGAATACGTCATGGCATTTGGTGCTGATTGGGGCCGACTGTGGATCGTTGACCAAAATGGCAACCGCATCGACTAAGGGTTAACACAGAAAAGATTATTTATTTATCTTTTTTTGTTGACAAGTCTGACCGGATAGGAGATAATACAGTTATGAAATTGAGTGATAAAAAGAAAAATGAAATCAGAGTTATTGCAAAATACTTGCGAGAGCAACTAACCGACTTTGCATCTTTCTCGTATGCGATGAAAGAATTGTTCAAAGGTGAAGCGGGCATCGAGCTTGACAATGATCATCAGGTTGTGGTCTATACCGGACACCAAGCGGACATCCAAGATTATGGTGCTGCTGCTCGTCTAATGTCGGCATCTTGCATGGATTCTTTAGAAAACAATTATCTTGAATCGAGAAAAGATTAAGGGTTTACACAGAAAAGATAAATAAATAACATTTTATTGTTGACAAGCAAGCCCCATTGTGAGACAATACAGGTATAAAGATTAGGAAATTATGGAAGTTACTAAAGAACAAAAAATTAAAGCACTCGCGGAGGTACTTCGCAGCCAACTTGCAACCAAGAGCGATCTTGAACGAGCTATGACGATCCTTTTCAAAGGTCAAGCCGAAGTATCGACCGACAATGATGGTCAACTATTGGTTTACACTGGCCACAAGGCGATCTATGCTGGGGATGTCACTTGCATTGAAAATCAAAACTATTTGGATGCAGACTAGCAGCAATTCACTTTCACCCCTATAAAGCTGTCAAACAGCAAAGGTTATTACACATGTCATTTAAAATTACAGGGATTCACCCAAACGGTTCACACTTCGATGTCCCGATGACTCTTAGCGAGTCAAAATCTTTCAACGCTCTCAAGCTGGTCAAGAAATACCAGGACTCATATGGTCCGGGTTATACCTTCATTCTGGTCCCAACTTACTAAGGGTTTCCACAGAAAAGATTAAAAAAACGACAAAAGTAGGGTTTATGCTAATTGCCAAACAGCCCACAAGGATGAGATAATACGATTATGAATTTGACTGAAATAAAAAACATGGATAAAAATGAACTGCTTGAATACTTGGATCTTTACCAAGTTGAAGCATTCCCCGACGAATCAAAAAGATCCCTTCGCTTGAAAGCAATCGATCTTTTTTGGTCACTAAAAGACAATAACGGATACGGTTTTGAAACCGTGCAATCTTACTAAAAAAAGGAATCAGAATTATAATGTTTGGAATACTACAAAAAATGGATCGTTTCTCGAATAAGCTAATGAGCCGAGAAGAAAACATTGATTTCATTCAAGAGATCGTTGATAACGGCATGTTTCTTGACATGCATGAAAAGTATTTTGCCGAAGCTGTGAGTCTTATTGGTTCGGGTGAAGTGCAAGCAGCATTACCGCTTGTGCAAGATTCGCCAGTCGATGCCGATGGACGCGACCCTTTCGACGTTAGCATTTGTCTATAATCTATAACCATTAACCATTGACCTATAAGGAATCAAGGAAGTATTATGAAAGTTAAACCAAACGGATCAAACCAAACCATCGTCGAATCAGCAAGCGGTGTTGAGGTTCTTTACTCTTACGAAACCCCTGTTGCTTTGCAGTCACCAACTGGCGCATGGTTCAAGACTGATCGCAAGTGGTCTGTCACTACAAGCAAACACATAAACAAATTCTTGCCAAGCGATCAAGGTCGTGTTACACTTGTTGCACAGGAAACGCTTGACGATTGGGAGAACAGCGAATGGAAATAGTCGCAATTTGAATTGACATGCAACGCAAGTTGACGGAGGGGGGCACCCCCCCACCCCGGAATCTATGTCCCTAGCGTTGGCGGTGCCGCCGCTGGCGGCTAAGTACATTTTCAATGCGCCGGTAAATTTTTGAGATTTGGAAAATGCACACATCACTCAAACCAGGCGACTTAGTAATAATTAAAAAACCACACGTTCGGTGGCACATCGACGAACAACCTTACATCACAGCCGTAGTGCTCGACAAAAACACCTATCCGCAAATTGGCGGACAAATTTATTATAAATTGCATGGAATGGACAGCAAAATCTATTGGGACGTTCGGGCAGATAAAATAATTCTTTTGGCCGAAGCATAAGTTAATTAAGTAATTATGAGTGCTTGTCAGAACAAAAATACAAATTCAAAATCGGTGAACTCGTTCGGCTTAAATGCTCAAAATCAGTTCCCCCAAATTTGCAAGGACAATTCGGCATTATAACCGAAACTCACAAATGCGGGACTTGGGGCAAAGAAAGCATCTTGACATCAAGCCCATACCTCCCAGCATATACCATACATTTGGCAGTTGATGCCAATTATTACTCAGTCGTTCTATGGAACGAAGACGAAATCGAAAAGATTAATAATTAAAAAAATCACAGAAAAAAAATTTCAAATTAAAAAGCCCACATAAAAGCCCACATAAGGGTTTACTATCATTGACATTTCAGGCAATTCATGCGATAATGGGGTATGAATTTGTCAAAGATCAAAAACACTGTGCTTGTCGGACAATCGGTCATCGTTATCAATGGTGGGCAAGAAATGCCCGCAACTGTCATAAATTTCAACAATTGGACAGAAAATGCGAGCAGAACTGTTGCGGTCGAGTTAGGCACTGGTGAAATCTTTGATTGCAAAATCTCTCAAATTAAGGCAAAAAAACAAGGATGGTTCGATGTTTCTTATTAATGTTAAAAACGGTCAACATTTTTGTTTGCCTCACGATCCTTGTCAAATTTTTAAAAGAATCTGTGACTATACGCGACTTGTAACCAATTTGCAAGGCAACCAAGTCGGACGAACACAAATTGAGTGTTGGGATCTAACCAAAGGCGAAGAAATCATTTTTTTTAAACCAAAAATAACAAAGGTAATTCCACTTGGCACATCAAATAAAAAGAAAACCATATAAAACCGGCGAACGTCCGAAAAAAAACGATCTTGTTTGGCGATGGTGGGTGAGTAACGCGGGTAAACGTGGAAAAGATTACGGAATTGTTGTGGGGTTTAAAATTAATCGTAAGAGGAGTTGGGAATTCCCAGTGGTTTATTGGAAAAATAAAAACCGAACACATATGACACTAACAACAACAATAAGATTAATGGCGAGGGCGAAATGAAAAAGCAGTTTAACATAGGCGATCTGGTTGAGGGCGGATTTTGTTCACAACGTGAAAACTTTGGAACAGGAATCATAATCCAGAAAAAAAGCTTCGGCTCACATGCTACTGCTTATCAAATTCATTGGTCGAATCATCACCCAACATGGGAACCAGTAAAACAATTAACATTGGTGGCAAAAGCAAAATGAAAGTCAAAAACTTAATGGCCAAATTCCAATTTGATTGGAACTGTGGTCGTCATTCAGGGTTTCCAATGTGTTGCATTCTCTGGTATCTCGGTCCTTGGCAATTAATAATTTTTAGAACACCTTGGATGTGGAAATGGTATTGGGCTTTGGGAGATGGAAACTATGTTCGATGCCCCATTTGTCTTTTAAGAAAGCATCAAGTTGAAATGAAGGAATGCGATTGTGGAGAAAAACCCAATGAACAAAAAAGATAAATTTAAGGTTGGCGATTTGGTCCAGTGGTTTACTGGTGAAATTGGCATTGTTGCAGAAATTGGAATGGATTATCCCGACGATGGCAAACGCAGATCCCGTTATGCTGACATTCACTGGTTGGATCATCCCTATGGGCGGATTTGGTTATGCTATTCATCGTGGGATAGAGCATGGGTAATTGCAAAAAATGCGAAAGTTTAAAAAAGGCGACTTAGTTCAAATGGACAATCAGTTTTGTTCCACAAGACATCCTCCGATGGGAACTTATGGACTTGTTATTGGTGTGGAAGATTGGGGTGATCCTGTGTTTGATGGAAATTCCGATAGTAATGAACTTCACGAAGCTGAACAATTTGTTCGTGTGCATTGGGCTCACGATAAAAATACTGGCGATCAATGTTATATGAATACTTCATTGAAAAAGGCGAAAGCATAATGAAAAATTCATGGGATTACAAAAAAGGCGATTTGATTAAGGTCGAAAAACTTGGTTGGCCCACTGAAATCGGTATTATTATAAGATGCGTTGGCGTCCACGTCGAACCACATCCCCAAACCCCAAGAAAATATTGGGAATGGGTTGGAACTAGTGGAAGAACTCAGTTCTTTTTTGAAGTTAAGTCGCCATTACAAGAAGATTTTAAAGTTAAAGTATTGGCGAGGTTATAATGAGCAAATTTAATGTTGGCGATTTAGTTCAACTTAATTATTCTGAGCATCTTGGAATTGTGATAGGCAAAAGTTCTTCCGATTGGCGTCGTAGGAAAGAACACGCTTATTCTTATCGAATTAAATGGGCAGTTGGTGAACCGTTTACTTGGGAAAAATCTAAATGTTTAATAATGAAAGCAAGAGTTAACAATGAAAAGTGAATTTAATGTTGGCGATTTAGTTAAATTTACAAATTTCCCGATGGGTCTTAGAGTTTGCCATGGCAAAATTGGCATTGTGTTGGAAAAATCGAACCGTTCGTTCGCCTGCGATGATTCGGGGAAAATGGCGTGGGCCTATAAAGTTAAATTTATTGATGTTGGTGAGCGTTGGGAAATGGAATACTCGCTTGAACTTCATGGAAAAGTAAAATGAGAACCGGCGATTTAATTGAATACTCAACCGTAATTTCTGGCAGCGTTATGGTTGAAACTGGGATTGTTGTGGAAGTTGATCACAACGAAGGAAAATGTTTACTATTGCGCGTTCAATGGCTAAATGCTATAAAGCCTGAATGGATAATTTATGACAAGAAGATAATTAAATTAATTGCTCAAGCATGAAAAGGTTTAAATTTCAAATAGGCGATCTGGTAAAGCATACAACTTTATTATCTAAATTAAATCGAGGTTTTGGAGTTGTGGTTAAAATAACTTCTGATGATTCTGATAAAGTTGACACAATAAAATGTGTGTGGTATGATGGTCGCAGTTCTTGGATTCACAAAGGCCAATTAAAATTAATAACACGAGGTCAAAATGGCAAACTATCATAAATTTCAAATTGGCGATTTAATTGCTTATAAAAATAGTCAATCTACCGATTTTTTATTTGGTAAAGATTATGGAATTGTTACTGGTACAGTGCGAGGGCATGATGAGCAAACTTGGTATAAAATTCAATGGGCTGATGATCGTAGGGCGAGACTGTCTGCGTACAGCTATACTCAACTTGAATTAATTACACCTGCAAAGGAGAGCTGCGCTTGAAAAGGATGAGATTTTACACAATTTGGAAAGTTCTTGATGAAGAAGGTAAAGTATTGTTTGAAGGAAACTATGGCGATTGTTACCGCTATTTAAATGAAAATTCTATTGAAAACGCAACACTAGAACCGTTCACGTATGAACATGAGAATCCATAATGGCTATTGATAATAAATTTAAAGTTGGGGATCTTGTACTTTTTCCCGAAGACAATGGGTGTTATGAAAATGATGACTATGGAGTTGTTACTGATGTGGCCATCATTGGTGGCGAAGGTGCTGGTTTGAAAAGATACTATCACATTTATTGGGCGATTGAACAAGAATCAACAATTGAAGAAGATAGTTGGGCTGAACATAATATTGAATTAGTGGCAGAGGCATCATAAATGAATTATACCACATTGGACATAATCGGTGTGGTGGTTGTATTCATTATTAATTTTGTTGCGATGGCGTGGTTTGCAAGAAAGATTAAATTAGATTTATTAGAGGATGAAAAAAATGATAGAAATAACTGAAGATGAAGCACTTTTACTGGATGGAGAACTGTATAAACTCCAAATGCAACTTACTCGACAACGGTGGAGTGTCGATGAACTTCCATCGAAAGACGATCTAAAGCGACAAAAAATTGTAAATGGGTTGCGTTTAAAAATTGATAAAGCTTTTAAAAAAATAACTATTGATAGGTTTGCGAGTGGCTAAGTTTCATGTTGGCGATTTAGTTTTAGCTAATAAAAAACACGGTTATGATTCTCCACATTTTGAGTGGTGTACTGGATTGAATCATCCTGTTGAATACGCAATTATAACTGAAATTGTTGAATTAACAAGTTCTCATCATAGATTTTATGTTAAATTTATTGATGGTTCTGAGGATTGTATGGCGTGGGATGAAATGCGGTTGGTTTGCGAGGATGAGAAATTTCCCGCGACGGCTGCGCCTGGAGGTATTGATGAAGACTAAACTTTTATTAAATTTATTTATTGGTATGCCGATTTGTGTCTTTGGTCTTGTGGGTGCAACATTAATTTGGCTTAATGCCATAAAAGAGCAAAAAATCACTTGACAAAAGCAATTGAATCGTTTATAATGGTGCTATCTTAAACAGGTGAAATGTTTCACCAAATACAATGGAGGTCATTTATGACAAAAATCAACAATTCATCCCTTATTAGCGAAGTTGGCTATAATCAACTTAATGAGGAACTTACTGTTACGATGCAGAAGGCACCGGCAACCAAATATGTTTTTCGCGGTGTGAGCCGTCAAACTGCTGACGCATTGGTTCAGGCCAAGAGCGCAGGAACCTATTTCAATAGCAATATTCGTGGACGTTTCCCGACGACCAAAGTTGCAGGTTAATTTTCGTTAAATAAAAAAAATCATTTTTTTGAGGGGCTTCTAAGCCCCTTTTTTTTTGTTCTAATTTCTCTGTTCTTTTTTGTTGACCTGTTGAAATTTATATGCTATTATTTATTTCAATAAAGAAATTATGAAGTAATTTGTATTTATTTTATGACAGAAAGACAAGAGAAGTCACTGTTCAAATCCTATTCTCATCTTTTCTTAGATTTTGACAACCTTAGTTTCAACTTTGATCGTGGCTGGTGCAATCTAATAACAGAATTATGTCGCACCCTAGATCTTTATATAAGCATTTATCCTAAAAATGATTTATCTAGTTTTAAAATTGTTTCTTTAAAGCAAAAATTTGGTTGTCTTGAGATTGAATCAATAAACAGTACCAAAGAAATTGACACTATTTTACAAGCAACCAGCATTCTTGCTTACAAAACATGTGAAAAATGTGGTAAAATAGGTAATCTTTATTGTTCTACTAAGTGGTTGCATTGGAGTGATAAAAAAATCCTGTGTCAGACCCATGCAATAGAACTATTTTATTATTCATTAAAATCTTAATACAGTTTTATCATGTCAAATCAAATCTTAACTAAAGAAGCAAAAAAATTTTTAAATGATCTTTCAGTTTCATTTTCTAATTCAATAGAATTACTTCTGAATGCTAGAAGGCAGAAATTAATTATTCCAGTTCATCCACACTTTCTACCTTCTACAAAAGAAGTGAGAGAAACTGAATGGACAATCTCACCATTTCCAGAAGAAATAAATGATCGTAGAGTAGAGATTACAGGACCGCCAGTTCGTAAAATGATTATTAATGCTCTCAATTCAGGAGCCAATGTTTTTATGGCAGATTTTGAAGATTCAAATTGTCCGACTTGGGAGAATTGTCTTCAGGGTCAAGAGAATCTGCGTGACGCAGTGGCCAAAACCATAGAGTACACAGACCCCACAACGAAAAAACATTATAGTTTAAAAAATCAAACTGCGACTCTCTTTGTAAGACCAAGAGGTCTTCATCTTGTTGAAAAGAATTATGTTGTTCATAATAAACCAATTCGTGCTTCTCTCTTTGACTATGGTTTATATATCTTCCATAATCATAAAGCACTCAAAAAAAATAATAGTGCTCCTTATTTTTATTTACCAAAACTAGAAAGTTATAAAGAAGCAAGACTATGGAACGATGTCTTTAACTTTACAGAATCTTATTTTGATTTAAAACCTGGAACTATTAAAGCTACGGTTTTGATTGAAACTTTGCCAGCAGCATTTCAAATGAATGAAATTTTATTTGAACTTCGAGAACATTCTGCTGGTTTAAATTGTGGCAGATGGGATTACATTTTCAGTTTTATAAAAACAATGTCATCAGAAAGATGTTTTGTTTTGCCAGATCGTAATCAGGTTGGAATGAAAGAGCATTTTTTGCGCTCATATTCACAACTTTTAGTACAGACTTGTCATAAAAGAGGCGCACATGCCATTGGAGGCATGGCAGCACAAATTCCTATTAAAAATGCGGAACATAGAAATGCAGTTGCGATGGCAAAAGTAATGGCAGATAAAGAAAGGGAAGTTCAAGACGGACATGATGGAACTTGGGTAGCACATCCTGGTTTGGTATATATAGCTAAAGGCATTTTTGATTCTCATATGGAAACTCCAAATCAAATTCATAAACAAATTTATCTTAATGATTTAATAACCCAGAAAGATTTATTATGTGTTCCAAAGGGAGTTTGCACTGAAGAAGGTTTAAGAGATAACATTAGAATTGGATTTCAGTATTTGAATGCTTGGTTAAACGGAAACGGTTGTGTTCCAATTAATAATCTTATGGAAGATGCAGCAACTGCCGAAATCTCCCGAGCACAAATTTGGCAGTGGTTAAAATTTAAAATTTATCTTAACAACGGCGAAAGGGTGACAAAACCTTTTTTAACTAAATTAATAAATGAGGAATTAGAGCAGTTTAAGAATTGTAAACAATTTGATAACACAAAAGAGATTTTTATTGAATTGTGTAGTTCTAAAAAAATAATTGACTTTCTAACTTTAAAATGTTATGATCTTATTACTTGATTTCTTGGAGGAATGAAAATGACAATTGATCGATGGCAATATATTAAACGTCCGTATGATTATACAGATGTAATGTCTTTAAGAGGCTCTTTACAAATTAAATATACTTTGGCAGAAACTGGTGCAATAAAGTTTTGGGATCGGCTCCAAGGCCCGCAACCCGTTGCGGCACTAGGCGCACTTACTGGCAACCAAGCTGTTCAACAAGTCCGCGCTGGGCTGAAAGCGATTTATGTGAGTGGATGGCAAGTAGCAGCAGACGCAAATCTTGCAGGAAGTATGTATCCTGATCAAAGCCTATACCCAGCAAACTCTGTTCCAGAAGTTGTTAAAAAAATTAATAAAGCTTTACAACGAGCAGATCAAATTGATCATTCGGAAGATAATCATGATATTGATTGGTTTGTTCCAATTATTGCTGATGCAGAAGCAGGCTTTGGCGGTTCATTAAATGCCTATGAATTGATGAAAGCTATGATTGAAGCTGGCGCATCTTGTGTTCATTTTGAAGATCAATTAGCCTCAGAAAAGAAGTGCGGACATATGGGTGGAAAAGTTCTTGTTCCTACTTCTCAATTTATTAAAACATTAACTGCGGCGAGGCTTGCGGCTGATGTTTGTGCTGTTGAAACAGTTATTATCGCTCGCACTGATGCTGGAAGCGCAAAACTAATGACTTCTGACATTGATGAACGCGATCACAAATTCATAACTGGTGAAAGAACAGCTGAAGGCTTTTATAAGATTACTGGCGGACTTGACATGGCTATTGATAGAGGTTTATCCTATTGCGCTCATGCAGACATGATTTGGTTTGAAACTTCAACACCAGATTTAGAAGAAGCCAAATCATTTGCTAAAGCAATCCATGATAAATTCCCAGATAAATTATTAGCTTATAATTGTTCTCCATCTTTTAATTGGAAAAAGAATTTGAACCAAGAAACAATCAAGAAATTTCGTGAATTACTTAATGAAATGGGTTTTAAATTTCAATTTATCACTTTGGCCGGTTTTCATACATTAAATTATAGTATGTTTGAATTAGCTAACAAATATAAGACCGAAGGAATGGCCGCATACTCTAGTTTTCAACAAAAAGAGTTTAAAGCTGCAAAAGACGGTTTTACTGCAACAAAACATCAGCACGAAGTCGGCACCGGCTATTTTGATAAAGTTTCACAAGTTATAAGTGGGGGTAATTCCTCAACACTAGCATTAAAAAATTCAACTGAAGAAGATCAATTCTAAAGAAATTTTTTTTCCTTGACATCCTTTTAAAACCCAGGTACAATAGAGCTAATAGATGAAAAATCTTATTCTAGTGATTTCTTTAATGTTTAGTTTTTCTGAATGTTCAAGACCAAATGGTAAAATTCAGTGTGATGAAAGGTTTTTCGTTTGTTGCCACGAGTGCAGCGCAATTTGTGAAAGAACTATTAAACATAAATGGGAATGGGGCAAATGCTTTGCGATTTGCAACACGCCTTGTCGAAAAGAGTTTTGCACTCCTGCTCGCATGGTGGAAATGGTAGACACGGAAGACTTAAAATCTTTTGCTAATCTTAGGCGTGGGGGTTCAAGTCCCTCTGTGAGCATAAAAAGGTAAACATGGATAAAAACAACTTTCAAATTTTTTGTGATTTAGATGGGGTTCTGGTCGATCTAATGGACGGCATTAATGACGCTATCTATAATGAAGCACCTGAAAATGCGTCGAATCGTTATAAAAATGCTCAATTAGCAGCAAGAGAAGCCCTCAACGGCAAAAAATTACAAGAAAGAGATGCTAATAAAAATTCTGAACACTTTAAGAAGCCTGTTAGAAACTTTATGTATAGAGTAATGCCAGATAATCGTCATTTCTGGATGAATCTCAAATGGCAACCCCGTGGAAAAGAACTGTGGAGTTATATTCAAAAATTTAATCCAAAGATTCTGTCAAGACCTGTCGATCTCCAATCAGTTATTGGAAAAAAGAAATGGGTGAAAGATAATTTGGGATTAACAGGAGACAATGTTCAAATAAGATTTAATAAAAATGAATTTGCTAATCAAAGTGGAAAAATTGGAATTCTTATTGATGATTTCCAAAGTAATACTATTCCGTTTAAAGAATCTGGCGGTAAAGCTATTCTTTATAAAAATACCCGTCAAACAATCGAGGAATTAAAGGCACTCGGCTTTTAGTTTAAATAAATTATGAAAAAAAACAGATTTAAAGTTGGGGATTTGATTAAATCCCAATGTGGAGATCAGGGGCTTGTGATAGAAGTGTCAAATAGACCTGATGATGATGGCTCAAATAAACTCGGCGTTTATGCTTTATGGGCGAAAGAAGGTCTTTCGTTCTGGATGAATTTAAACGAACCTACAATTCAGTTACATACTGAAAAAAAGTTAATAAGGAGGTAAAAATGAGTATGGAAGTTATTGGCGCTCTTGTAGTCGCTGGACTTGTTGGAGCATTTTTCTATTTGCGTTCACGCGGATAATAAAAAGGAGACAAAATGTCTAAAAAATTACAAACGGCTGATTATTTTGGCCTCGTAACCTTGGTTGCGTCATTCGGGCTAATGGTAGCCTTCTTGTTCTAAAAGGAGAAATTAAATGAACAAAATTAAATTGAATAAATGGGGAAAGATTGGAATTCTTTCCGGCTTGGTGATCGGATTCATCTTTGCTGCTAATTCCGCCATGGCTGCTGACTCAGCAGTTTGGACGAGCTTAAGCGTATCGGGCAATTTGACTGATAGTTTGACGCTTAATGTTGGAGAAGAATTGCGTTTTGCTGATGCAACTGGTCCTTCACTGGCACGACAACACACTGACATTGGTATTACCACTCAAGCGAGCGATATTGTAAGCGTTGGTGTTGGTTATCGTAATGTTTCCACTGGCGAACAGCGTTTGTCTGTTGGTGTTGGTCTTCGACTCTTGACTGGAACTATTAATTTGGATAGTTTATCAAAGTTGGAGTTGCGAGATGGCGACACATTACGTGGACGCACTTCTTTGAGTGCAACTACGGACGTTTCAGGCGTTTCACCGTTTATTTCTGATGAATTATTCGTTGATGATTCTGGAGTGACCGGAAATCGTGCCACCTTGGGCGTTTCAAAAGCCATAACGGACTCTTTGGGGCTTAATGTGTTTTATATGCTTAATTCTGCTATTGGTGATAGCACCAGCAATACCCATGTCTTGGGTCTTGGACTTAGCGCAAGCCTATAATTAAAATAAAAACTAAGTTTTTGGGGGCTTCGGCCCCTTTTTTTTGCTTAGTTCTTTTGTTATTGATTAAACTAATGGATAAACTCTCAAATTATAGCTCATTTTACTTAAAAACATTGGGAAACCTTTGTTCTTGGGTTTTAGCTGCACTATTTTGTGGTCTTTTTGTTATAATAGTTTACATTTATGAAAGTTATGCAAAGATAAGAGGAAAATAGGGTAATTCTGAATTGACAAAGATAAATTTGTGTGATATTATAGAGCTATGACAATGAAAAATACATTCTTAGTGGTTGATACCGAAACTGGCGGCTTAAGTTGCAAAAAAAATAGCATTTTAAGTATTGCTGGCGTCGTCTGGCAACCCAGAGGTGAAATAACAAAGCTATTTGACCTTTATATCAAGGAACCAGAATTAAACGTTGAAGAAAAAGCCTTAAAGATTAATAAAATTGACTTAAATGTCATTAATAAGGAAGGTTTTTCACCTTTTGAGGCAGTTAAACGTATAAAAATAGCTTTAAACAAGCGTTTTGGACTCTCAAGAAAGCCAATACAGCTTGTGGGCCACAATGTTGCCTTTGATTTAGGGTTCATTAGACGGCTTTACAGGCTCGCTCAACAAGATATGAGCTTAGATTTCCGAGATCGGGCCTTAGATTCGTGTTCTATACTGCAATTCTTAATGATTTCGGGCAAAGTTAAGGGATTTCGGGCTTCTGCGGACGTTTTATTTGAGTCTGCGGGCGTTGAAATCGCTGAAAATGACCGTCATACGGCTATGGGCGATGCCTTAGCAACCGCAAAATCCCTCGATATTCTGTTGGATAAATTTTAGGAGAACAAATGACTGATACAAAAAACAACAAAAAAGACGCTTGGGGCCAACTTTTAACTGAAAAACCCTCTTTGGATGAAGTTAGAAACCATTTTAAAGGAAAAGGTGGTGGTCCCGAGGGCGAATCTCACATTATTGATGCAAATGCTGACAAAAAAGAGGGGTTTGTATATGTTTACAGTACAAAGACCGATGCCGCAAAGATAATTGATCGATGTGGTGCTGCTGTACTGGATTATAGCTTTTTAGACAGACAAGGCGTTCAATTAAAAATTGATCGCAGGGCATTTCGCGGAATTCACTGTGCTTTTCGTAATGTAAAGTAAACTCTCCTCCTCTTTCCATTTAATTCTCCTCATAACTATTTACCTTAAATTCATCGGGGAGATTTAATCAATGGCCGGTTACGGTAATAAATTATATAAAAAAGGCGTTCAACACTTGATGAACGGAGACATAGATCTCGATACTGACACCATTAAATGTGCTTTGGTTACATCAACCTATGGTCAACTGGCGGGAGCAGTTAATTTAAATACTGATGAGTTTTTTAGTACCGCAGTTTCCTCTAATTACATTGGAACTCCAACAGCTTTAACAAGTGGAGACATTTCTACAACTCCAGGCACATTTGATGCGGGTGATGTAACATTTTCCACTGTTACAACAGGCACAGCTAACGCTATGGTAATTTATGCGGCTGGTTCCACTCCTGGTTCTGATGATTACCTATTGGCCTATTGGGATGATAGTGGAAGTTTTACAGTTACAGCCAATGGTGGTGATATAACGGTTACTTGGAATGCTAGTGGAGTTTTTACGATAACTGCTGGTTCTTAAAATGGGTTAGAAATGTCTTATTCTTCTGATTATACAATTACGACCCTGAGTCGCTCAGTAGCGCAAAGACCATTTGATGCTGGTGTCGAAGGAACTCAAGCACCTTTCGCGTTTGGAGGCAATTGGGCGGTACAGACATTACGAAATAGAAGCACTCCTTACCGGGCTACTGCCGGGGCAGTCCCTCCAAATTTAGCTCCAACTTCTGACGATCCCACATTCCCAACACAGAATATTAATGCTGGCCACATTTCTTCCACATCAACTGTTCATACAGCTGGTTTAGAATACATTCCAACTCTTTATACGCAAGTTATTTCAGCTTCGAATCCAAACGGTACAACTCCGATGCAAATTGGTTCTTTATGGCTCGATGCCAAGACCTATTTAACAATTGGGGCATTAATTACTGGCTCTGGGGGAGCGAACTCTAATGTAGAATTTAAAAGGTTTACGGGAGGAACTTCATTATTGCAGATGATTAATTCGGGAACAGCTGGCGGCACTTGGGCGGCGATGAGTTCGTCAAATGTTGTTGTTTCTAATTCGGATTGGTATGACATTTACATTTCCGGGTCGAGTAATCCTATGACTTCCAGCATTAGAGGCGTGTTTTATGAAATTTAATAGTATTTATAGAAGGGAATAAATTATGGCAGCTTGTGGAATAGATTTAATTTTAAATGCGGAAGTTTCTGGAACATCGGCCACACATATTGGTTCTGCCAGGATTATAACTGGAAGTAATTCTTATATTGCTTTTCGGGCGATGTTTGGACCAACAGATGCAAACACTGGTTCAGTAGAAGTTAAGAAATTTACTGGTGGTGCCAGTGTTGATGAACTTAATGCTTCTGGAACCACCGCTGGCGTCGGTCGTGGATTACAGGACATTTCAGGCTCTGCAATTACTACTGCTGCGTTTGGTGTTAATGGTTGGGTTGATTTTTATGCGTCTGGTTCTGATGCCACAACTTCGACACTAATTAAAGGGATAAAGGTAACATTGTATTAATAAATACTATTTAATGTGAGAAGGAAATTAAAAAAATGATGACATGGACAGAAATCAACTCTTTTTTGTTGCAAAATAAAAATTCAGTCTCAGTAGCAATTACAACTGCTCGAATTGTTGACGGTGATACCTCAATTAAGTGGAAAATCGGAATAACAAAATTACTTCCTCAAGGTTTTGAATACTTGGGAACTGAAACCCAAGCAAATATCCAAAGAGGTCTTTCAAATTTAATCACCACGCATAGTGGAACAATAGGATAAAAAAATGGCAACAGAAAAATCTTGGCAGTGTATACAAAATATAGCGGTATCCAGCGTGGACGACGCCACAACCGGCGCAAATTGGATGTATCAATTTTATAATTTTTTGAGTGGGGGCGCAGGTAGTACCACAGCCGCGTGGGAAGTGCTTTCGGCATCTAATGGTGTCACCACTGGTGGGTCAACCTTCATCTCAGGTACAGGAGATTTCATTTGGAGCACTGGCGACCGTTCGTGGTTTACTATGAGGAAAAACATTTTGCCTGTTACTGGTGGTGTTACTCGTTATATATGGTTAACGGTAGATTTGGTGTACGCTGATACTACAGACGCCTATTGGATTTTTGATTATACTGAACCAAATTTTGGGAGTATAGCTAAAGACTCGCGACCAGCAGAAACCGCTTTGGCGTATGAAAAGCAATCACAATATAGACTTGCCTATGATGCGGGGAATACTACTTATTTTCATGGAACTATCGATCTTACTGGTAGTTTTGTGTCTGTTACCTCACAAAATAATGTAAGCTACCCCAATTATCATGGCAGTATAGGATGTTTTCGAGTGGAAACTCCTCGTTCTGCCAGTATTGATCCTTTTCCAGTGATGGTGAGAGTTGCTTGGGACACGGATGCTAATCGGCAAGGCGCATGGACATATGGTGAGGCTGGACAGGTTTCAACCAACTCGACGAATACGATTTGCGATTCAGGCTATGGTTTAAACAATGGATGGGGCGATGCTGGCGGACAGGGATTTTGGTCCGTCGCTGGTGCGGTGGATCTCACAAATGGAAATTATGCTTCTTTTCTCAGCTATGGTGGCGCTTACAGTACGGGCAACAGCTTTTTCTGTGATGCGAACGTCGGTGGTTCGGTCATCGATGGTACTTGGCCATTACTCGCCGGATATGTGGCCGAATTGAGGTCGAGTACATCAACTGTTATTAGAGGAAGAATTCCAGATGTTCACCCCGGTGGTTGCAAAAACGATTACGGATTTTCTGGAATGACGCTACCCGCTACAGGCACACCAACGCACTGCGCGGTTGGAAGTTGGTGGCTTCCTTTTACAGCTTCATTATTGCCTGGAGAAACCACTTAAAGTTGATTTAAAATGGGTGCATCAGGTTCAATTAATTATTCGGTTTCCAGCGGTTCTTATTATCAAGCGGTTTCTGCTAATCCAAATATGGTAAAAAGAGGCGGCAATTGGTATAAAAAAGACACTCTTAATTATGAAAAACCCACTATCACTACCACTAACACCGTTACAGAATCCTTAACTGTCAAATATTACCAACGAGTTTTTGATGCAGGTTTGTCGGTTTATTGTTATTATACAAAAACAAGCATTGATGCCACTCCGTCATCAGGGGAAACATCGCCAAATTATACCGGCGCAATCTCAGACCATTCAGTAGTTAAAATCTTAGAGATTTATTAATTATTGCACTTTTGACAATAAATTAATCATTTTTGAAGCTTGACTTTCTGTGATCCGTATGTCATAATATGGTTATCACTATTGGAGGTGTAGGTTGTCAAAAGCACAAAAAAAGTTTAAACAAAAGATCTTTCAACATGGTTTGGACACATTAGTCGAATGGGTTAATAATAAAAATTATAATGTTGAGTTTGATTATTGTATTCGAGATGAATTTCGACCGGCAGAAAAAACAATAGCAGTAAATACGCGCCAAGGAATTGAAAATAGGTTGTATACTTTAATGCATGAATGCGGACACCTTCTTTTACAGGTGAATGAAAAAAGGTATGAAAAAAGATACCCTTCTTCTGCCAAAATGAGTTATTGTAACAGTAATGTGAAACTCGAAAGGTCGCCAAAGTATAAAATAGACATCTTGTCTGAAGAATTGGATGCTTGGAGGAAAGGTAAAGATTTAGCTAATCGTTTGGACATTTATTATAATGAAGAAAATTATTATAATGTGATGTCAAAGTGTGTCTATTCCTATGTTAAAGATTTAGCAAAATAATGAATGGCGAACAAGAAAATTTATTTGATGCTCACTTGTTGTCAATGTTTAAAGTGGGCGATTTAGTCTCGTGGAAACACTTAGCTAAACAAGATAAAGAATACGGAATAATTCAGGAAATCTATTATGAACGAAAGGGAATTAACCGTAAATTTGTTTTTGCTAAAGTTGTAAAAGTGAATGGAACCTATGAACCATTTAATTTATCTTATTTGACAAATGAAACAAAAGAATAAGGATTAGCTTTATGTTCCCACTAGTTAATAATATGGAAGATCGTAAAAATCCCTGGGACGATGTTCCTGTTGAAGTTTTGATTGAATTTGAGCGCGAAAAGCTTCAAAAACAAAAACAAGACCAAGAAAGACCAAGACTTCATTTGCCGGTTTTGCCCTATAATCCAGTCGAAGAAGACAACAACTCAGACGACCCTTCCGAAGAACACAAAATAGTTATACAATTATTTTAAAGTAGGTTTTAGTCAAACAAAACTAATTATTTAAAGTTATGAGCTTTTCTCGCAAAATGCAAGATTATCAAGAACTCTTTAAAAGTTTGTATGATGAATCACGATCCAAATTAGGTTTCGAACCTCATCCAAAGATTTGTTTAATAAAGAGTAAAAAAAATTCTGACAATCCTCTTGGCAAAACAGCATTTTACAATCCAGCAGATTTCAAAATTGCAATTTATTCGCAGGGCCGTCACATTAAAGACATTCTGCGCTCTTTGTCCCATGAACTTGTTCATCACGCCCAAAATTGTAGGGGCGATTTTAACGGTGGTGCAGCCACAGTTGAAGGTTATGCACAAAATGATGATCATTTAAGAGAAATGGAAAGAGAAGCTTATGAAACGGGTAACATGATTTTTAGAGATTGGGAAGATAAATTGAAATCTAAGGGTGGAACCCCACTATTTATTAATACAGACCAAACACCGGACACAAATAGTGTAGTAGGTGAAAAATTGGTAGAGGGAGATAAAATGAAGAAGAAAATTAATGAATCTCATTTAAGAGACATTATTCAGGGAGTTATTAGAGAAATGTTTAATGATGATTTATCCGAAGGGACCATCGAAGACATGGAGAAGGATAATACTGAAGTTTCTGCGAAGATAGCAGGTGCTGATGATCAAAGTATTTCAGTCACAGAAGAAGGTCGGCTTAAGGGAGATCCTTCAGATGATCCCACTGGCGGCGTTATACAAGAAGATAGCGGCGAGGCCGAGGCATGGGATGAATGGAAAAATGAACATGCCGATGATAATCACATTAAAGAAATGGAAAATCATTTACGATCTTTAAAAGATGATCGAGATTATGAAGAAGATAAATCTGAAGATGATCACGACAAGTATGAAGATGAAGGTGATGACGACATAAATGAAGAAGTTGAAGAAATCGAAGAGAACGAAGAAGTCGAAGAGATCAAAGAATCGTTTTCTCCAAGTCGCAATAAAATTCGAGCGACACAACGCTCTGAACTTAATGAAAGATTGACCAAACTTTGGGCAAAGAAATAAGGAGATAGAAATAATGGCTAAAAAACGAAGAATGAGGAAAACTGGACAATTCGGACCCGCACCCGTAGTTGAGGAAGCTGCGCCTGTTGTTGTTCCGCCAGAACCAAAAAAAGAAGTTAAAAAGGTTAAAAAGAAGAAAACTTTCTTTTCCAGAGATGATGGTTAATGAAATACAGTTTAAATAAAATTACTAAAAATTTTATTTTAAACGAAGGCCAACTTCCAACTATTGATAGTTGGATTCAGGCACTTTCGGAGAATATTAATTCTTTTCGCCCCCGCGCTCTTTATGAAAAAAGGAGAATAGAGGTGATGAAGCAACAATTGTCCGAATTACGTCGTATGTCACGGCGAATGACTTCTAAAATTAGTGTTTTGGAAGAAGAATTGAAAATAATCAAGGAAGATAGACAAAGTGAATAAGCAAGACGAGAATTTAGAAGAAATGAGTGCGATGTCTACTGGTGCTGTTGCCGGTCCCTCGGGTAAAGCTCCAGACTCTAATAATAATGACTATTATATAAGTCGCGCAGACTTTTTAGAAGAACTCAAATTGCGTGAGATTGTTCAAGAATGTATTTCTGAAATTCATAAAGAAAAGACAATTCTTAAACAAACTAAACTAAATGAAGAACTCAAATTGCGTTCAATTTTAAAAAAACTTATAATTGAAGCAAAAAAAGACATTGAAGATGTTCCACACGAGTCCACAGCGATTAACCTTTTGGAAGAACTATTAAAACAGGTTTTACCAAATTTAGAGATTGGATTTAAAACTCTAACAACAAGCAGTGAACAAAGAAATTCATTTCGTGCCCATATCATTAATGCAGTTGATACTGCTTTAAGAACCGAAGACATAAATCGGCAAGGTGGAGTTGCTGCCACTGAAGAAGACATTTTAAACTTAGACGAATCTGAAGAAATCGAAGAAGTTGAAATAAAAGTGGCTGATGATCCGCTTTCTGACGAAGATAAGTTTATTGATATCGAAGACACTCCACCAGAGGAAGAAGAAGACACCTTTGGAATTGAAGGTCAAGACGAAACAGGAAAAGCTATGGCAAAAAGGTCTTTTGATAACATTGAGAAAAACATTGTAGAAACCTATGACGTTTTAGACAACCCTAAAGATCAAGATGTGTTTAAGGAATATCTTATTACAAACTTAAAGCTTTATTTTGATAAATGGGAGAAAGAACTTGGAGCAGTTAGCGAACCTACTACTGATGAGTATGAAAAAGAGAAAGCAAGTATCGAAACTGCTGAAGTCCCTGGAGAAGAACCAGAGCCGGAAGCACTTGACACAGACCTTTCTCTCTGAGGCATACATGCGATTTGAAAAAATTGGAACTGAAATCGGCAAACTTGTTGATAAAAAAAACGAAGCTTACGGAAGCTCTTTCGAAAAGTCTGAACAAATTTTAAAAGTTTTATACCCAAATGGTATAGAACCATGCCAGTACCAAGACATGCTGGCGATCACTCGAATTTTAGACAAATTGTTTAGAATTTCTACTCGTAAAGACGCTTTTGGAGAGTCACCCTTTAAAGACATAGCTGGTTATGGTATATTAGGTGTGGCTAATGACGACACCGAAAAAGAATAACGGCAAAAATCGTTACTATTCATTATCAAAAAAATTAAAAAGAGAGAATAGATCCAGCGAGGAATTTGAGATTTTATTAAATAATCTTTCTTTAGAAGAGGTTATTGGTTTAAAATTAGAATTAGCTTCCAGGTTTGGCCTAAATGGGAAACTTTATGGGCTTCCAATTTGGAATTCAATCAGAGTTATTGTTAAGGATGCGGTATTAAAATTTGCAGTTTCAGCCACACGTTCGAAGAAAGAAGCCGCCCGCTTTTTGGGCTTAAATGAAAAAACATTCTTGCTTTTAGCAAGAAAGCATAAAATAGATAGTTATTTTCAAGATGAGGTTGACAAGGAGTAGAAATTAAGGTATTATAATTCAACGCTTAGAACTTAGCAAGATAAAAAAGATTTATAAGTATAACTATCCTTCAATGACTCCAATGAAGTTAATGAATTGAGTCTAGCGTTGTTGTTGTGAATAATCAACAATCTTGCGAAGTTTTCTGCGAATGTAGCTCAACTGGCAGAGTGTCAGCCTTCCAAGCTGAACGTTGTGGGTTCGAACCCCATCATTCGCTTTCTTTTTGTTTAATAAGTAACTATTTATTGTAAATCACAGGAGATTTATATGAAACTTACAAAAGACAAACTTCAGAAAATTATTAAAGAGGAACTTTCAACTATTTTAAAAGAAGGCGATGCGGAAATTGAAGCTGAACTTTTTGTTGATAAATTACAGAAGATGTCAACCGACGAAAGAAAAAATATGACTGTGGAAGGTGCGAAGATTATTTTTAATCAGCTATGGGAACTTGGAAATAACGCACCAAAAATGAGGCTTGGCCTTGCAGCAGCTTTACAAAACTGGGAGAGTCATCTTCCGCGAGAAATTACAAAAGATCCTGATGTTCGTGATGTGTTTCGCTCTACAATGGATTCTTTAGCAGGAAAAGGAACTGTTACACGGAGGTCAGAATTGAATCCAGACGACCCTCTGTCAACCGCTGGCCGATACTAATAATTTTTCTTCACATTCCAAAAAAAATCTGCTATAATACTTATACACTACGGGGGTGAACTGGATTCGACTGGGTGTCGAGATAGATTTGTGCAAGGGTGTATAAGCAAACACTAAAAGGCTTAAAACAAATAACTGCTAACGATAATGTTGCATTAACTTTGGCTGCGTAAGCAAACAAAGCGGGGTTTTTACGGTTTTTCCTTGTTACCCAATAAACCGTGCTTTAAATTAACACACAGACAGAGAGGAGAAATACTATGTCAGAGAATAACAATAGAAACGGATACGAAATTAGGCAAGGATTGCTACAGCAAGCCCAACGAATTGTAGAGCAGAACGCTCATATGCAATTTGAAACAAGCGGCAAAAAAAATTGGACGCCTGTTACTTCTGAACAAGTTATTAAAGTTGCAGAAGAACTTAATTCTTTCGTCCAAAAGAAAGATTAAAGTTTAACCTTGTATATCACAAACTGTTAAAACATTTAGGACGCGGGTTCGATTCCCGCCACCTCCATTAAATATTGATCAGATCAATGATGAGCTTAAATTGTTTATAATTTTTTAATAGTCGATTCATCGCAGATCGAAGTGCCATGTAGATCTGGGTGTTTGTTGTTGCCATACAAAGATTTTCAAATCCTCTATAGGCTGAATGTGTTGCTCCAACAACTTCTCCATAACTGTTTAAAATAGGAGAACCAGAAGATCCTCCTTTTGTTGGTATTGAAAAGGCATAGGATGTTCTTCTACCATTTCGCATTTTCATTGGTCCCAAATAAAATCCCTCAAATAATGGAATCATTTTTGAAGACCAAACGCCCATTGGTGCAGCGATGTTATAGTATTTCTCACCAATTAGTGGTGGATTTTTTGAAATTATTAATTCTGGAAGAGGAATTTTAGCAGATCCTAGAATACAAATGTCAGTTTTTAGATCAAATTTGAGCGGAATAGACGCATAGGTTCTTCCCTTATAATCACTTAAGATAAAAGAATTCCTTTCCTTAAACTTCCAGTCAGGATCTCGTGCATTAAAATCGGGGATAAAATAATTTATTTGCTTTCCCACCATAAAAGAGCAAACATGTGCTGATGTTGCCACAAGAGTTATTTCTCTGTCGTGGCCAACAATAAATCCAGAAGCAGACGATCTTAAATCAAGTTCATATTCTTCAGATCGAGCATAGTCGGGAGCAGTTGATGTTTTGGTAACAACAATGTTTTTGTAAACATCAATTTTTATAAAAGATCTCCTTTTATCTCTGAAAAGATCTCCTGGGCCGAAAAGATAAGAACTGTTAACACAAGATGAACATCCAACAAGTGTTATGAACATCATGGTTGATAAAATAAGTTTTGCGACCGCATCTTTCAAATTACAAAAGTGTCTCCTATAAAGTAACTATAATGAGAAAACTCAAAACACCCGCCTATTTATTATTGAGCCTGTGGCTGACATTAATTCAAATAGAAGGATTTTATGGCAAAAAAGTTTTATGTTTTAGATACAAGCGTGTATCTTACAGATTATCGTGCAATTTTCTCTTATAGTAATAACGACATTATCATTCCTTTAGTTGTTTTAGAAGAACTAGATAATTGCAAAAAAAGACCAAATGGGGTCGGAGTAAATGCTAGAAGCATTATTAGAACATTAGACGAATTAAGAGAAAAGGGCAATTTTCAAAAAGGAATTAGAATTCGAAAAGGATTGGGTCTTTGTTTTACAAAAGCACCAGACTTATCAGAGCTTCCAGCAGGATTTTCTCCCACAGTTGCAGACCACCAAATTATTGCAACAGCCTTAACAATTAAAAAAGAATTCCCTGGCCGAAAGGTTATTGTTGCTTCCAACGACATAAATTTAAGAATTAAATGTGATGCTGTTGGTTTAAACGCTGAAGGGTACAAGTCAGAAAAGGTTATTAAAACTGCACACGAGCTTTATAGTGGATTTGCGAAAGTTTTAGTAGATGATCAGATTATTGATAGATTTTATGCAGGAGAACAAATCTTTTTATCTGATGCTGTTGATGGAAAGCCTGAATTATATGCCAATCAATTTGTGATGTTAGTTTCTTCTTCCAATGAAAAGAAAACCGCAATTACAAGATTTGTCGATACTCTTTCACCATTTAAAAAAATCCCAGATCGAAAAGAAGAAGATGGTTGGGGTATAAGTCCTAAGAATAAAGAACAAAATTTTGCCCTTGATCTTCTTTTGGATCCTGAGATTCCTATTGTTTCTTTAATTGGAAAAGCTGGAAGTGGAAAAACTTTGTGTGCTCTTGCTGCTGGGTTACAACAAGTCATGGGCGAGGATTCTCCTTATAATCGCATGATTGTTTCAAGACCCATTATGCCAATGGGTAAAGATTTAGGATATTTGCCTGGAACAATGGAAGAAAAAATGGCTCCTTGGCTTGCGCCAATTCAGGATAATCTGAGATTTCTATTTGGTGATGATAATTTGATGTTGACTCAATACATGCAAAAAAAGATTATTGAAATAGAAGCATTAACTTATATAAGAGGAAGATCAATTCAGAAAGCTTACATTATTATTGATGAGTGTCAAAATTTAACACGACATGAAATTAAAACTATTTTAACTCGTGTTGGGCATGGAAGTAAGATTGTTTTGACTGGAGATATTGAACAAATTGATAATGTTAATATAGATGAAACCTCTAATGGTTTAACTTATGCAATTGAAAAACTCAAACCTTATGATATTACAGGTCACATTACATTCTTGAAGGGAGAGCGGTCTAAAGTAGCAACTTTGACATCTAAAGTTCTTTAATTTTAAAATGACTTATGAAATATGATACAATAAAATTGTAAATTTCAAATTATGAAAGAATACATAAAAGAAACTTCAAGAAAGAAGAAAGAATATTATCTTTATAACGTTCCGATTCACATTATACATCCATTTCTTGATCACATTAATATTGATGAAGTAATAGAAGAAGTGAAGAAATCAATTCCTTATAAATTTGTTCAAGGTCTTGATGTGATTTACATTGGAGAATTTCCAGAACTTGATGCTAGAAAGATTTCAGCCATGTTTATAGATGGTGCAATTTATCTGTCATCTTTTAATGATTTCCCAGAAGTAAGTGAAGAAATAATTATTAAAGACATCATTCATGAATTAGCTCATATGCTTGAAGATAGATTTGGTTCAGAAATCTATAGTGATGGAAGAATTTTTAATGAATACAATGGAAAGAAAAAACGCTTAGTGTCTATGTTAAGGGCAAGTGGATTATCTTTTTCAGGTATGGGTTCTCTATTCTTTTCAGAAGATCGTGTTGATGAATTGGATGATTTTCTATTAAAACAACTTGGATATGACAAATTGTCTCTTATGACTGCTGGGTTATTTTTATCTCCGTATTCTGTAACTTCAATACGTGAATACTTTGCTAATGGATTTGAAGAATTCGTAAGAGGCGAAGCAGACTATTTAAAAGAAATTAATCCTATTTTATTTGATAAAATAAAGGAATTATTTACAAAAGGAGAAGAAAATGGTTGAATATGAAATTAAACAAGAGAAAGACAAAATAACAGTTAATGTAAAACTTAAGAAAAGAGATGGCAGAGATCGACTTATTTGTGTTACGACTAATACTGTTTTAAATTATTTAAATGAACAAAAGATTAATTTAAAGGGATATAGTTTACCCGACTATTCAGCACAACCCCTAGATAATGAATCCGGCCCCTGGGAAAGAACATTGATTTTTTCCAAGAATACACTTGACAAACCTAAGAAAAGTGTGGTATCCTCTAGTAAGACTAAAAAATCAAAAACTGTATAAGTTTTTGACACAGGTCTATTAGAGAGGACTAGATGCCACACATTTCATTCAGTGCATTAAAAAATTGGGATTTTTGTCCCTTTTATCATAAATTAACTTATGTTGATAGAATTAAACTTTTCCAAGGAAATGTTTATACTGCATTTGGAACAGCCCTCCATGAAACTTGCGAGAAACTGACACTTAATGAAAATACAGATTATGAAACAGTTTTTAAACACTCTTTTAAAGATGAGCTTAATAAGCTGAAAGAAATTCCTGAAGAACATGCCCCGATGATTCGTGAAATGAAGGAACAGGGTCTTGAATTGGCATCAATGATTTTAATGTCTTTAAAGATTAAGTTTCCTGGTTATAAAGTTTTTTCAGCAGAAGAAAAGATAATCGAATCAATTGAAGACATACCAGACGATTATGACTACAAAGGTTTTTTAGATTTAGTCATTCAAACTCCTGATGGTAAGTATCATATTATTGATTGGAAATCATGTTCGTGGGGCTGGGACATGCAAAGAAGAACAGATAAAATTACCACCTATCAGTTGACCTATTATAAAAAGTTCTTTTGCAAAAAACATAACATAGAGCCACAGAAAGTGGAAACCTATTTCGGATTATTGAAGCGAACAGCCAAAAAAGACAAGGTAGAAATCTTCAGAGTTTCCAGTGGTGAAAGAAAAATTAATAATGCATTAAAAATCTTAAACAAAGCCGTGTATAATATCTCCAAAGGCAATCATCCAAAGAATCGCTTAAGTTGTAAAAAGTGTGAATTTGACAAAACACAATGGTGCCCATAAGGAGAATAGGTGTCCGATAAGAAAATAAAAATTTTAACAATCTCAGATCACCCACTATCACCATCAGGAGTTGGAACACAAACAAAGTATTTTATTGTTGAGTTGTTAAAAACTGGTAAATTTGAGTTTGTAAGTCTCGGCGGTGCAATCAAACACGAAAACTACCAGCCAGTAAAAGTCGAAGAATTTAAAGATGATTGGATAATCTATCCCATTGATGGATATGGAAATCCAGAAATGCTTCGCTCTATTCTTAGATCTTCAAAACCAGACATTTTGTGGTTTATGACAGATCCTCGTTTTTATCCTTGGCTTTGGCAAATGGAAAACGAGATTCGTTCACTTGTTCCTATGGTTTATTATCATGTTTGGGACAATTTCCCCTATCCCGATTTTAATAAATGTTGGTATGATTCAAATGATGCAGTCGTAACTATTTCAAAATTAACATCGAATTTAGTTCAAACAGTATCACCCGCAGTGAAAGAAAAGTATATTCCTCACGCTGTTCCTTCTCAACTCTTTAATCCTTTACCGGCAGATAAAAGAAAAGAGTTTAGAAAAGAGAACTTTGGATTTAACGATGATGATTATTTAATTTTTTGGAATAGTAGAAATGCAAGGCGCAAACAAAGTGGCTCTTTAGTATTCTGGTATGCGGATTTCTTGACACAATTTAAGAAGAAGTACAAAGATAGAAAAGTTACTTTATTAATGCATACAGAAGCAAAAGATCCTAATGGGCAAGACTTACATGTTATTGCTCAAAAGCTTGGTTTTAAAGAGAAAGAATTTTTAATTTCTGGTGTAAAGATCGACGCCCCGCACTTGTCTGCCATGTATAGTGCCGCAGATGTAACTTTGGGAATTTCAGATGCTGAAGGCTTCGGACTATCTACATTCGAATCAATGGCTTGTGAGACTCCAATTATTGTTACAATGACTGGCGGGCTCCAAGAACAAGTAACAAAAACTGATAAAGTTAGTCTTGAATCTACTCTTAAGAGAAACAAGAAGAACAAGGCCATTACAATCTATGAAAATGGAATTGGATTGGAACCTGCTTCTAAAGCAATTATTGGAAGTCAAGAAGTTCCTTATATCTATGAAGATCGGTTATCTGGAAAATCAGTCTCAGATTCTCTTATGAAGATGTATGAACTTGGACAAGAAGAGCGAAAGAAAATGGGAGAATCAGGAAGAAAGCATGTGGAAGAAAATTATGGTTTTGAAGCATTCGCATCTGATTGGTCAAATTTTATGACAGAAATTCACGATGAATGTGGATCGTGGGATACACGAAAAAATTATAAATCTTGGGAGCTTATAGAAGTATGAAAAAAGTATTAGTTATTGGACCGGCGCTAACGCAAAGCGGTTATGGAGAACACACACGTTTTGTGCTTCGCTCTCTAAGATCACGTCCTGAGTTATTTGATGTTTATCTCGTTAGTCTTAACTGGGGCCAAACTGGTTGGATTTGGGAAGATAACGAAGAACGCCAGTGGATTGATCAGTTATTGGGCAAAACAATTGGATATACTCAACAAGGTGGTAAATTTGATTTGTGTTTGCATGTCACAATACCAGGAGAATGGCAAAGAAATCCAAACGCGCAAAAAACTATTGGTATAACAGCAGGTACAGAATCTACCAAAATTTCTCCACAATGGTTTGAGAAATGCGCCACACAAGTTGATCAAATGATTGTGATCTCACAACACACTAAATTTGCTTTTGTGAATACAGTTGTAGAAGCGAATAATGGGACTTCACCAGAACCAGTGAAGGTTAAACTATTAGAAGCAAAGCCAGATTTAAAAATTGATGTAGTCGGATATCCAGTTAGAGAATTCGAGAAAGTAGATTTAGATCTAAAATTAAAGCATAAATTTAACTTTTTGACTGTCGGAACATGGATTCCACGAAAAAACATGGAAAACACCATTAAATGGTTTGTTGAAGAATTTCATGATAAAGAAGTTGGCCTTATTATTAAAACTTCTTTAGCGAAGAATTGTATTCAAGATCGAATGGCTACTCAACAAAGGTTGAGTGAGCTTTTAACCAACTATAAAGATCGAACTTGCAGTGTTCACCTATTGCATGGCGATCTTACAGACCAAGAAATGCATTCTTTGTATTTACACCCAAAAGTTAAGGTATTGTTAAGTTTGTCGCACGGAGAAGGTTATGGTTTACCAATTTTCGAAGCTGCCTATAGCGGCTTACCAGTAATCGCTCCCGATTGGGGTGGACCTGTTGATTATTTGTATATTCACGATGGTTCAAAAGAAAAGGCGTCAAAGGCGAAACCAATGTTTAGTTCGGTTTCCTATGAAGTTAAACCAGTTCAGAAAGAGGCTGTTTGGGCTACTGTTATCGAGGCTGATTCTCAATGGTGTTTTCCGATAGAATGGCATTGTAAAAAGGTTATGCGAAAAGTTTTTAATAATTATGGAACAGCAAAATCAAAGGCTAAAAAACTGAAAGCTCATCTTTTAGAAACACATGCACAAGATAAGATGTATAATAAATTTGTTACTAGTGTTTACGATGAGAAAGAATTCAGTGTTGAGAATTGGCTAGACGAGTTAAGTGTTGAGTCATTCGGATGATAAAATCATCTTTATAGCAGATTTTTTTGTAGAAGATGGTCTGCTTGGTGGTGGTGAATTAAATAATCACGAATTCTGTAATTTAGTTACTAAAACAACCCAACCACTTATAAAAATTAAATGCAGCCACATTACAGAACAATTTCTTTATGACAATCGTTCATCCAGTTTTATTGTTTCAAATTTTGTGCAATTAAATCCTAGATTTCGAGATCTATTAACACAATACTGTAATTATGTAATTTATGAACATGATCACAAGTATTTAAAAACCAGAAATCCCGCCGATTATAAAGATTATATTGCACCGAAAGATCAAATCATTAACTATGATTTTTATAAATACGCAAAAGCGGTATTTTGTCAAAGCGAATTTCATAAGCAGATTGTAGAGAAGAACTTGTCATTAGACAACATCGTTAGTCTGGGCGGGAATCTTTGGTCTGATGAAAGTTTAAGTCTTTTAGAAAAACTGGCCGATAAACCCAAAGAGGATAAGTTTTCAATTATGCAAAGTGATAATTGGCATAAGAATACAGCAGACGCAGTTAGATTTTGCAAAATTAAAGAATTGGATTTTGAACTTATCCCTTCGTGTTCAAATGAAGAATTTTTAAACAGATTAACAAACAATGATAAATTTGTATTTCTTCCCAAAACACCAGAAACCTTGTCCCGCATAATCGTGGAAGCAAGAATGGCAGGCATGTCTATTACGACGAATAATAATGTCGGAGCCTCAAAAGAAGATTGGTTTAAGTTAAAGGGAAAAGAGTTGATTGAAAAAATGAGGGATAAAAAACCTGAAATCCTTACAAAAGTATTGGAGGTGTTTTAAGTGAAAATTCTTTTAACTTTGAATAAAACACTCAGGAGAGGAACCAAGGACATTGAAGATGGTGGCTATAAAAACGTTTACTTACCCCTAAAAGACCTGGAACATGATGTTTATTTTTACGATACTGTAAATCCAGAAGAAAAAAGTTTTTCAAAAATTATAGAATCCTTTAAACCCGACTTAATTTTTTGTTGTATGACCGGAAATCCCCAAATGACTCCTTTTGAGCCTTGGGAAGAAATAAGACAAGAAACAGAATCTGGTAGAACAAAGACATTTAATTGGTTTTGTGACGACACTTGGCGATTTAAAAGTTTTTCTAGTAAAACGTGTCACTATTTTAATGTTTGTTCAACACCAGAACCCAGTTATATTGACAATTTTAAGCAAGTTGGCTATGACAAGATTATTTTAGGTGCATGGCACTCCAATAAGAATTATCATCCGTTCATAGAATTTCGTGATAAGACATTAGAGTCTTCTTTTGTTGGAAGAATGGATCCATTAAGAACTCCCTATGTTGAAATGCTGAAGAACTATAAAGTCCCAATGGTTCAAATCACAAATGTTAATTATGAAGAATTAATGATGGCTTATTCTAACTCGAAAATTGGATTAAATTTTAGCGTGAACCCTAATGATCCTGAATTTAAAACACAAATGAAGGCAAGAATGTTTGAAATACCTGGAGCGAACAGTTTATTACTAACCGAACACCATGATGGAATCGAAAACTTCTTTGAAATTAATAAAGAAATAGTAACTTGGAAGTCAGGACAGGAATTACTAGAGAAGATACAATTTCTTATAAAAAATCCGAAAATTGTAGAACAAATAAGCACTCGTGGGCATAATAGGTTCCTTAAAGAACACCAGTCTCACGCCCGCTTAGAAAAGGTCTTAGAAGAGATTAATAAGTTATGAGAGTTTATATTAAGAACCATAGTTCTCATGCGGGCCATTGGATTTATAATAAGGGGTATGTTGGTGGTTGGGAATCAAAGGGTTATGAAACCATTTTATATAACTCTTTATCTGAAATAGATGATTCTGATTATTATTTGATGTCTGTAGATTCTGATATCAATTTACAAAATTTACATGTTATTAAAAATTCTATCAAGTCTTTTGTTTATGCACAGCCAAACAGTTTTCCTGAACCATGGGGAAGACATCCAAACTTTAAATGCTTATGCGCGGATAATGTTATCGATTCTTTAAACTCAATAGATAATTGTAAATTGTGGTCTTTTGGAGACAATGCTAAATTTCATAATAAATGGAAATCTGTTGATAGAATTTTGTTGGCCTTTGATTCAGTAAATTATAAAGATTTGAGAAAAGGTGAATATGCTTACGATGTATGCTTTATTGGCGGCTGGGCCAATAATGGATTCAATGAAAAGAAAAGAATAATGTTAGAGCATTTTGCTGAATTGCATAATTCAGGACTAAAGTGTGGTATTTTTATAAACAAAAATTTAACGCATGAACAAGAGAATCAAGTTCTATCAAACAGTAAAGTTGCACTCAATATCCATGACGCTTACCAGAGAGTTCTTGGACTTGATTCGAATGAGAGGACTTTTAAATCTTTAGGCTTGACAGGAGCGTTGGTATGTGATAACATTACTCAAGTTAAAAATACGTTTCCAAGTTTAGAACTTTATGACACTCCAAAACAGATGGTTGAATTAATAAAACATTATGTTAACATGCCTTTAGATGATTTGGAAGAAGTCAAGAGAAAGAATAGGGAATTGATCAACAATGAACACACCTATATCAAAAGAGTTGAGCAATTAATGGAGTTATAAATGAGATTTACAATAATAATACCTTGTTACAATTCAGAGAAATGGATTCGGCAGTCACTATTATCAGCCCTTGTTCAGACTCACGAAGATACGGAAGTAATTTTTGTGGATAATGAAAGTACCGATAATAGTTTAAAGATAGCAAAACAAGTACAGAGTGATTATCCCAAATTAAAGACTTTCACAGCACCGAATCTTTATAAATTTTCTTGGTCTGAACCTGTTGGTAAAGCTTTAAAACACACAAGTGGAAAATACTTTACTATTTTAGGTTCAGATGATTATCTGGCAGAGGATTATGTAGAGAAAATAGTTAAGATAGTTTCTAAGAATACAGATAGGATCAAATTACTTCAATCTCCAATTTTAGGCGTCAAAGGTGACAATCAGGGATTCACGGGCGAAATGTCCCATTCATATAAAAATTTAGATGAATTTAAACAACTTCTATTTTCAAAAAGTCCAGTCAATACCCCATCTATGGTCTATTCCAAAGATCTTTACGATGATGGCCTAATCAGATGGAATGACGAAGATTATCTTGGAGCAGATGATTATGATCTTTATTTTAACTTAGCTGATAATAACTTATTTATTTTTCCATTTCCACAATGGCTAGGATATTATTATCGTTGGCACCCTGAACAAGCAACATGGGGGATGCATAAAGAAAAAGTAGATTATGTAAAAAAGATAAGAGAAAAATGGGGAAATAAATGGAAAATTTAAAAGAAAGGATAATAGAGATAGCACACAAACACAGTTTATCACATTTAGGAAGCTATTTTTCTAGTTTAGAAATAATAGAGGAAATTTTTAAAACAAAAAATAAAGATGATGTTTTCATTCTATCTTCTGGACATGCGGCTGTTGCTCTTTATGTTGTTATAGAAAAACATTTTAACATTAACGCAGAAAGCCTTTTTATAAAACATGGTGGACACCCTTATCGAGATGAAAAAAATGAGTTATATTGTTCAACGGGAAGTTTGGGACTTGGCTTGTTAGTGGCAATAGGTAGAGCATTGGCAAACAAAAATAAAAATGTTTATTGTTTAATTAGTGACGGTGAGTGTGCAGAAGGTTCTATCTGGGAAGGTCTTAGATTTGCCTATGAAAATGGTTTATCTAATTTGAAAATTTATTTAAACGTAAACGGCTATTGTGCTTATGATAAAATAAATGAAGATTATTTAGTTAAAAGGATAAAGGCATTTAATCCAAATGTTAAAGTAAGACATACAACAGTAGAGCATTTTCCATTTTTATGTGGAATAAATGCTCATTATCATATTATGAGTTCTGATGACTATGATTTGGCTAAAAAAATGTTAAAAAGAAAGAGAGAAATGAATGAGAAAAGACTTTTCTAAATTATTGTATAAAGAGATGCAAAAAAATGAGAAAATTTATCTGATTACTGGCGATCTTGGTTATGGTTTGTGGGATAAGATAAGAAAGGACTTTCCCAATAGGTTCATTAATGTTGGTTCTGCCGAACAGTTGATGGTTGGGTCCGCAGTGGGGCTTGCGATGGAAAAAAAAATACCTATTGTCTACTCAATAACATCGTTTTTGTTGTATAGACCTTTTGAGTTGATAAGAAATTACATTGATCATGAGAAAATTCCAGTTAAATTAATTGGCGGCGGGAGAGATAAAGACTATGGTTATTTGGGGTTTTCCCATTGGTCAGAAGATGATAAAAAAATAATACAAAATTTTTCTAATATAACAATGCTCCACCCTGAAGGTAAAACAGAATTAGAAATTTCTTTTCGTGAAATCATTGATAATGAAAAACCATTTTATTTGAATCTTAAGAGAAAATATTGAGAATTTTAATAACTGGATGTAATAGTTTTTTAAGTAAAGAGATCTGTAACTCTTTTTTAAACTCTAAGCATGATTTGATCGCCACCAATAGAACTGTTCTTGATGTGTCTTCAAAAGAGGAAGTCGATAACTTTTTTTTAAATTTCAAAGTTGATGCAGTAATACACACCGCTATTTCAGGCGGAAAAAGAAATGATAACGACACATTCTCAGATTTTATAAATAATCTAAAAATGTTTGAGAATCTTATTCAAAATTCGGATAAGTTTAAGGTTTTGATCAATTTCGGCTCCGGGGCAGAATTCAATCGTCCCAATGGCGTGATTAACGCCTCAGAGGAGGAAATTTTAAATTTTGTACCTTTGGATTATTATGGAATAGCTAAAAATCTTATTTCAAAAAAAATAAGAGAATCAGATGAGAATTTTTTCAACTTCAGGCTTTTTGGTTGTTTTGGTAAATTTGAAAAAGAAGATAGGTTTATAAAGGGTTCTGTTAATAGAATTTTGAAGGGCGAAGCCCCCATTATACACCAGAATAAGGTAATGGATTTTTTTGCAGCTGATGATGTTTGTAAAGTAATAGATTATTATTTAGAAAATTATGATAAAAAGGTGTTGACAAGGGATTTAAATTTATGCTATACTGAAAAGGTAGAATTAAAAGAAGTGATTAAAAAAATTTACAAGATTATGATTATAAAGCCTAAAATTAAAGTATTAGAAGGTGGATTTTCCCCGGAATATACTGGGTGTGCAGATAATCTTAATTCTTTAAATTTAAAACTACAGGGTTTAGACAGCAGTTTGGAAAAGGTTATAAAGGATTTTTGTAATGCAAAGACAAATTAGAGAATTTGTAGAAAATGTAGATTTAAAAACAAAAATAGGTCAAGAATTTAATTTTGTTAAGAACGAATCTTTATTTCGCCAAAAAATGATAAATGGCTATGATAAGATTTTATCATTAAAAGATTTCCACAAAAACAAACCCGCTGTAGTGCTTGCACATGGTCCAAGTTTATTAGAGTTGGATAAGGAATCTTATAAATCTTATGTTAAAATAACTTGTAATGATTTTCATTTAATACCAGACTTCTTCGATGAAGATTTTCAACCGGATTATTGGGTTGCAGCTAATTCTTATGAGGCGTTAAAAGAGTCTTTAAGGGAATGTCAAAAAAGAAAAATTAACTCTTTGATCACCATTCCACTGAAAACAGAATTTGAGAAATTACTTGAAGAATTTGATGATGATTCTTTTGAGATTTATCCGTGGTTGTGGGAACACAAAGTCTTTCAATCTATGTTAGCTTCTAAATATGGATTTAAATCAGCCTATTCTCACTGTAATACTGTTACCAATCACATGATTGCATTAGCTTTGTTTTTGGGTTGTAATCCAATCCATGTTACAGGTTTTGATCTTTCGTATTCAGAGGCTCTTTCTAAAACTGGACACACACATGCTGGTTATACTGACGAAAAAATAAAATCATCAAAAACATCTCAGGAGCTTTATGCTTTTGATGATCCTTTTGAAAGAAAGCAAATCATAAATGACCTACAATATTTATGCAAAATAGGGTATAATAATGGGGTCGAAATACACAACCTGTCTTTTAAAAATAATAAATTACCTTATAATTTATCATTTCGAGACAACAACAAATTATGAAAAATCTAATAGATAAGATAAATCTGATCTAGAAGTGAGGCTTTAGAAAATGTCCAAGTTGCTTTCTATTATAAAAAATTCTGTAGAAGATTTTTCTTCTAATAGTTTTCGGGGGATAAAGATAACTTTTATCAATATGCCACTACGAGAGGCCGCCCTTCCTAATGTTCCTCCCGAGGGTCCGGGTATCTTAGCCTCAATTGCAAGAAATCACGGAGCCGAGCCCCATATTATTGATTTAAACGGTTATCGAATTAAAGATGAAATCGCAATTAATCGCAACCTTCCTAATGGTCGCCACTTGAGTTATCTTGAAGCAGAATCTATAATTCTCAAGCATTTAGAAAATGTTGGTGATCAAGATATTATAGCTTTGTCAGGAAAGATAACGACTTTAAGGTGGCAGCAACAAATTTCAAAAATTATCCGAAGACACCAGCGGGATTGTTTTCTTGTTACTGGAAATGGTCTTGCTACAGAAATTAGCATGGGATTATTTAAGTGGATTCCTGAATTAGATGCTATTGCCCGATCTGAAGGTGATGATGTGATCTTGTCTATATTAAATGATGTGAAAACAATCAAGATGCTTGGAATTAACAAAGCGGTCAAGTCTCAACAAATAAGTCAGCATTATGTTGAGTACGTGGGTGGAAAGCATCGGTTTAAGTACGAGGGAAATAGACCTAGAGATTTAAATAAATTGCCTTATGCTGCGTTGGATTTACTGGAGTCAGATCCACATGGTTATAATTTATTAGAAGATTATATCAAGGTTCCTGTGTGGGGATTAGGAGCCAATAATAGTTCTGCTACTCCGTTTGAGATGAAAAGAAGTTTAACCACGGTAAGTAGTCGTGGCTGTCCTTATGCGTGTACTTTTTGTTATAGAGGTTCCCAGGGAGAAAGAAATTACGGGATGAGAAGTTGTGAGCATATTGCAAAACAAATTCGAGAATATATAGATACCTATAATTTGGATTTTATAGGATTTCCTGATGATAACTTTGCCGTAGATAAAAGAAGAATTAAACGAATGGTGCCAGTCTTTAAGGAATACGGGATAGACAAAATCAAGTGGGGAACTCACACTAGAATGGACGAGGCTGATTCTCGACTTTTTGACATGGCCGAATCTGGATGTGTTTATATTGGTTTCGGTGCAGAATCAGCATCTCCAATTACACTAGAGAATATGAAAAAAGGGGGATTTATTTTAAAGAATGGCATAACATCCACACGAATCAATGGGAAGATTTATGATTTTCCGACTACAATGGTAAATGCGGTTAAGAATTGTAAGGAAGCCGATATTCATGGAAACTGCACTTGGATTATGGCCTTCCCCGGCGAAGAATTAGAGCATCTTCAAACTAGCGTAGCTTTTATTAAGTGGCAACAAAATTTTTGTACTAAGGATTTAGTACCGGGCACTTCAGAATATAAGCGAGCTTACGATAGTGTTAATGCTCGTATGTTTACTGCAACGGCATATCCAGGGACCGAAATGTGGCGCGAAGTCCGCCCGGAGTTGTCTAAACATTTTAATATTTCCTTTGATAGCGATGGAGAGCCAATTTGTGATGAAAATTTTTATCAGTATGTGCTAGAATTGGATGACGCTACAAAAGTGTTGAATGATATGTATGGAAATCCTGTAAATTTTGGAAACATGCCGATGGATACATTTTTACAGGCAAGAGAATATATTGATACTGACCAAACAGAAAAAATACTTGAGATGTAATTGTGGAATATGAATCTGAGTTGATGAAAAATGCTTGGATAATTATTCCGGCACGTAAAAATTCTAAAGGGTTCCCAAATAAAAATAGATACCTTTTTGATTATACAGCCCAAAAAATACCTGCATATTTATGTGAGCGAACCATTTTCACTACCGATGATGAAGAGTTGATAAAACGAGCCGAAAGATATAACTTTAAAATTTTAAAAAGAGACTCTAGTTTGTGTCAGGACGATACGAGTATGAAGCTTGTTATAAAAGATGCAGTAGAGAAATTTAATATATCTCCTACTCAAGATTTAATCACGCTGTATTTAACTTACCCTCAACGAAAATTTGATGATATTAAAAAAATATATGATTTTTATTTAAAAGCTGGTGCCCAGTCGCTCCTGTGCCAAAAAAAAATTTTAACTCATCCTTATATGTGCTATCTTGTTGTAGACGGATCGAAAGGGGCAAAAGTTGTTGATCATCAATTATATAGAAGGCAAGAGTATCCTGCGTGTTTTGAGGCTTGCCATTATACGGTAATTACAAGCCCTAATATTTTAAATCGTTTGGACAACAATTTATATTATGAAGATACATTCTTCTACCCCTTGTCCGATACAATAGTGGATGTTGACTATGAGAGCGACCTTAAAGAATTTAAAGAAAAGAAATAAGAGGAGATACACAATGCTAGATTTTAATAAATTGGAACATCCATATTTTATCGGAGAAATAGGAATAAATCATAATGGCGATATTCAAATTGCCAAAAAACTAATTGATGCGGTAAATGCATGTAACTGGGATTGTGCGAAGTTCCAAAAAAGAAATCCAGATATTTGTGTTCCCGAACACCAAAAAGGGGTGATGAGAGAAACCCCGTGGGGGAAGATGACATATTTGGATTATAAATATAAAATCGAGTTTCAGAAAAAAGAATATGATCAAGTACGCAAATATTGTTTAGAGAAGCCTTTAGATTGGACTGCATCTGTGTGGGACTTGGATAGTTTAAATTTTTTAAAACATTATGAAGTTCCTTTTATAAAGATCCCTTCAGCGTTAATAACAAAAACGGAATTGCTTATAGAGAGTGCAAAATCTGGAGTGCAAGTAATAATGTCTACTGGAATGTCTACGCTGAGAGAAGTTGATGTAGCAGTTAATTTAATAATGAAAAATGGCAAAAGTCCAGTAGTAATGCACACCAATTCGAGCTATCCTACGCCACCCGCAGAACTTAATTTAAATTTAATACCATTTTATAAGGAACGATATGATTGTGTGATCGGATATTCGGGCCACGAGGAAGATTTAGAGCCTACAGTTATTGCTGTGGCTTTGGGTGCCGAAGTAATTGAAAGGCATATAACCCTTTCTCATAATTTATGGGGCACTGATCAGAAAGCAAGTCTAGAAGTTATGGGAATGGATAAGCTTAAAAAGAGGTGTTCAAATATTAATACTATTTTGGGATCTTCTAATAAAGTTGTGACACCAGCCGAAATTTCTATTAGAAAAAAGTTGAGAGGGGAATAATGATAATATATGTAGACATCGATGAAACAATTTGTGAACACAAGAATTCAAATCCGAATGAATCGAGAGATTATAGCAAGGCCACCCCACTTATAGATAATATTTCTTTGGTTAATAACTTATACGATGAAGGAAATGAAATAATTTATTGGACCGCTCGGGGGAGTGGAACCGGACTCGATTGGACTGAATTAACTAAAAATCAACTTGAAGAATGGAATGTTAAACACCATGAATTAAAAATGGGCAAACCTCATTATGATTTATTAATTTGTGATAAAACAAAGAGGATAGAAGAAATATAAAAATGATTGACACAAAATTAGAAAACATTTTATCTTTAGTTGAAGACTACATTGACGAAAAGCGACAAAACGAGTCTTGGAAACCGGGCGAGGATTGGGTTTCCTATTCCGGCCCACACTTTGACAAGAATGAATATCGCGAAGCTATAAAATCTCTTTTGAGCGAATGGCTTATTTTTGGGAAAGACTCTAATCTATTTGAAATGGCCTTTCCAAAGCATCTTGGCATGAAATTTGGTTGTCTTGTGAATTCTGGAAGTTCAGCCAATTTATTAATGATGGCTGCTACAAAATCCAAAAAAGGATTTGCTCTTCCAGAGGGTTCAAAAATTATAACTCCGGTTGTTGGTTTTCCAACAACAATTAATCCAATTATTCAGCTAGGATTCAAGCCAGTTTTCGTTGATGTAACATTACCTGATTTGAATTTGGACTTGAATCAAGTTGAAGAATTGGTTAAGAATGATCCTGAAATCAGAGCCATAACTTTTGCTCATGTTTTGGGCAATCCTCCAGATATGGATAGATTAATGAAAATCGTTAGAGAAAATAATCTTATTTTCTTAGAAGACTCATGTGATGCCCTTGGTTCGACCTATAGAGGCAAAAAACTAGGCTCTTTTGGCGATATTTCAACATGTTCTTTCTTTCCGGCACATCACATGACAATGGGCGAAGGTGGATTTGTTGCTACAAATAATAAGAAAATTAGAAAGGCTGTGTCCAGCCTGAGAGATTGGGGCCGCGCCTGTTATTGCAATACAATGAAACCAGGAAACGTTGTGGACGGAACTGCTTGCGGCAATCGATTTAAGAATTGGCTTCCTGGTTTGAAAGAAGCAGTTTATGATCATCGTTATGTTTTTGATGATATTGGTTTTAATCTTAAACCTCTTGATCTCCAGGCATCTATGGGATTAGAACAACTTAAAAAATTACCTGAAATGGATCATGCAAGAAAGTTTAATTTTCTTAAATTAAATGAGGTTTTTAAACCCTATGAAAAGTATTTTCATTTGCCGAAAGCAACCCCGAACTCAGATCCTTGTTGGTTTGCCTATTTGATGACAGTTAAAAAAGATGCGCCTTTTAAAAAGCAAGACATCATTTCTCATCTTGAAGGCAAAAAAATTCAAACCCGTTCGTTCTTTGCTGGCAATATTCTAACACATCCAGGCTATCACCACATGGCTTCTGATTACGGAGATCTAGATGAAATGTTCCCTGTTGCCCAACAAGTAACAACTAACTCTTTCTTTTTGGGAACTTTTATCGGAATCACAGATGATAAAATTAGATACATCAAAAAATCAGTAGATGAGTTTTTCGAAGGCATTAAGTGAAGATAGTTTATGTAACAGGTTGTTTGGGATTTATGGGCTCCTATTTTACTCGCCAAGCACTTAATCGAGGTTGGCACGTTAGAGGCGTTGATAAAATGACTTATGCCTCAAATAACGAACTGTTAAAAGAATTTAAAAATTATCCCAACTTTGCTTTTGATAAGTGCGACATCAAAAATTTAAATAATCTTTATGACTGCGATTATGTAGTAAACTTTGCCGCAGAATCTCATGTTGGTAATAGTATTGTGAATAGCGACAAGTTTATAGAAAGTAATATAAACGGTGTTAAAAATCTCTTAGAAAACGTTAGAATTAAACCTGTAAATTGTAACGACAGACCAATTTTGTTTCACATTAGCACAGACGAAGTTTATGGTGACATTATCGAGGGATCTCATACAGAAAACGATCTTCTAAGGCCCAGCAATCCCTATTCTGCGTCTAAAGCTGCCGCCGACATGTTAATTCATGCCTGGTCACGAACCTATGAAATCAAATACATTATTTTGCGTCCCACGAACAACTATGGAATCGGCCAATATCCTGAAAAGCTAATTCCTCTTTCAATTAAAAATTTGATGAGAGGAAAAAAGATTAGATTACATAACGGCGGAACGCCAACACGAAATTGGCTTCATGCGAGCGATACTGCTAATGCTGCGATGACAATAATAGATTCAGGGAAAGTTAATGAGATTTACAATGTTGCTGGTGGCTTTGAGCAAAAAAACATTGATACTGTAAAGAAAATTATTAAATCTTTTAATGGAACTTTAGACAATTGGGAAAATTATGTAGATTTTTCAGTTGTGAGAGAAGGCCAAGACCTACGTTATGCTTTAGATGATTCTAAATTGCGTAAATTGGGTTGGAAACCGCAAAAGAATTTTGATAGTGAAATAGAAAAAATTATAAAACATAAAAGCTGGAGATGGTAAGTCAATGAATAAAGATCTTATTGTCTATTGCCCCATTCTAGAATTTCATGCATTTTTAAAATGTAATCTTTTCTTACGAGAACTTAAGAAAAGATATAAAAATATCAAAATAATTTGTGCAATACCAGAAAAAGCAGTGGGAATAATTAGTGAAGCAGATGAGCTGTTATTGGCATCAAATGAGTATATGAACAAACAAAGTGGAAATTTACCCGAAGTTTTAAACATTATGGTAGAGAATGGTAGAGAATTAGCTTCAACAAGATGGAAAGATACAATTGAATTTGTTCAAAAAAAAATATAAAAATAATAATGATTTTAAAATAGTAAAGTACCATGACTTTGAAATTTCAGATTTAGATGATAATATTGTTTTTTCAAGTTGGTTTAGCAAGGGCCGCGACCTAGGACATTGGAAACGAGATTTTGGAAACTTGTGTTCGTTTATTAAAGAGGGGAATTTTTTAAAACCAGAATTTAAAACTTTTCAAAACATAAAAGAGAAGTATGGTTCAATTTTTGACAAAAAAACATACATTATAGTTACAAGAAATTTTGAAAAAAAGCAATCAAATACAAATACTTTGCAGACAGTTCCAGAATTAAAAGAAATTATTCCTTATTTACTCAATAATGGAATTAAAATTGTAAACATTGGCTTTCCTCCACAAAAGCTTCACAACCACCACGAAAATTATGTTGAGCTTCATGGCTCGTTTTCTCAAGATGATTTAATGTCGTTGTTTTACTTAAGCGAAGGAATTATTCTTAGTGGGGAAAACGGTGGTTTTTCTATCCACGCTTCAACAATGAATGATGTATTTTTAATCTCAAAGGAGTGGTCTGTTAAACATTTAACAACTACAGATAATAATCAGTTTTCTTTGGAAAATGCTAGAAACAAGAGTCAAGATCTTGTAGCAAAAACATATAATTTAATTGAGAAGATTAGAAAAAAGGACTATAATAAAATACTGAATGTATTTTTAAACCACAAAAAAACTTCAAAACAAGAATTTAGTTCGAATATAAAAAAGTGTTACATGGATCCGACAGAAGAAAGTTGATAAGAAAAAAAACATGGATAACAAAGTATTAGTCACAGGTGGCACTGGCTTTGTTGGAAAAGCTCTCCAAAAACAAAATCCTAATTGGTATTATTTATCATCTCACGATTGTGATTTAAGAAATGCTTCTGAATGTTTTGCAGTTTTTGATCTATTAAAGCCTGATGCAATTATACATTTGGCTGGCAGAGT
>Ga0208299_1000198_pt1 | contig 57540 bp, 72 predicted proteins | sample 15_taG_FD_184089 | JGI IMG/M metagenome (GOLD analysis project Ga0208299, IMG submission 184089) | Marine viral communities from the Subarctic Pacific Ocean - 15_ETSP_OMZ_AT15312 metaG (SPAdes) (version 2) | ecosystem: Environmental > Aquatic > Marine > Oceanic | place: Pacific Ocean | collected... | reverse complement strand
CAACATAAAATACAATTGAGTCAACTGTAATACCTGCACTATCGTCTGGAATGTTGTCAGCACCTACAGGTTCTATATAAAACTTACTAACGTCATAACCACTAACTGGTAATTCAGCAACTGCTTGATCAACAATTGCTTTGTTGATTTCTGTATTTTTATTATGTGTGCTAATTAAGTCATTAATTGTTCCTGCATAATAATCATCTGCTGTAAATGAACTGTTATCTGCTGTTACATTTGTACTATCGACACTGTCGCAAATAGTATCATCTGCATCTGCTGGATTAGCATACACATCAAGAACACCTTTATATTCTTGACTTCCTACTAACGGCGTTGCTTTAATTCTCCATAAGTGCGGTTGCCATGTTTGACTGAAACCTTCACTAGCAAAAGAAGCATCTTGTACTGTGTAAAGTTTTGGTAATGGTGTTTGTATTGATTCGTCTAATGGATGGTAATCTTTTAAATTAGGTACCTCAATTACATCTCCTGCCATTAATTTACGACCAAATGTGTTAATCATATTATTGTAATGAAATGTAACAAACAACGTATCTTGTTGTAAGAACAAACCAAATTGACTTAAATCAAAGTCAATATCTTGCACGTTATAAACACCACGCATTTGATATACATCTGGATCGTAACTACGGTCTCTATTTTCCAATAGTAATAAATCTTCTATAAATGTTGGATCAGATGTTTTTGATCCTGGTTGTGTAGCGTCATAATTCTCTGCACTTGGACTTACTGTATTGTCGCCCGTTGAAGATGGACCCAAATACTTATGAATGAAAATATCTATACCGCCCACGGTATACATTTCTGCAATTGTTCTATCCAAGAACTTATAATCGCTTGTTTTGTCTTGACGGTATAAACTTAATCTTGGCATTATGTAATATGTTAATTCTTTGTATCTTGTATTTATGCAGAAAAATTTATACGTTTTTGTCATTTTTTTAATTATGATGACAATAAATGCATAAAATACTGTAACTGAAATAACTAATTACTAAATTAATAATTTAAATTTAAATGGCACGTGGAAAAACATTAGATCAAAAGGGAATGGGGTTTGAACCAACATGGGAAATTCAACCTTCCGAATCTGAAAGAAAAGTTGCAAAGATTAAAGCGTTTGCGTGGTATAACTATTTCAACGGTTATAAAGAAGCAAAGGCATTTTTAGTTCAATATTTAATAAAAAACAATAAAAAGGACGATGCTAAGTTAATTAAAAAAGCACCCGATCAGAAGTTTACTAAACCTGTTGCTTGGTTAGCACAAATGTCTTTAAATGGGTTTGAATTAACTGAACACGAAATATGCAAAATTGATGTGGATGTTAAACGTTTATTAACATTAGCAAAGCAAACTAGCGAAGAAAAAAGTAAAGAAACTGAAAATAAACCAAAAAAGCCAAATGTTCAGGAAATAATGAAAGAACGTGCAATGCATGTTGGCGGAGATTTAGAAGCATTGCTTGATGAATATATAGATCAGGGTATTCCAGCAAAACATAAGATTAAACCTATTGGAATGTTAATGACAACTACTATGCTACCGCAACATGTTCCGTTATTAATAGAACCATGGGAGCAACAAAAGAAAGAATACGAAGAACTACAAACTACCAACGATAAAGACTTGCTCGAAGCGTACAGTAACTTTGGAAAAATACAAATTCGTAACTTAATTAAATTTTGTGAGCTGATCATACATGATTTACATAGTTATGTAACCTATAAAAAGTCAACTCGTGCAAAGCCAAAGAAAAAAGCTGTACCTATTGCTAAGTTAGTAAGCAAGTTCAAGTACTTAAAGAAGTGCAACGAGTTAAAGTTGGAAAGTTTATCGCCCACTAAAATACCAGAGTCAAAAGAGTTGTTTGCGTACGATACCAAGAAACGTAAACTCCATTATTACAAAGCAGACGAGCTATCAGGAGGACTAACAGTTAAAAATAGTACATTAGTTGGTTTTAGTCCATCCGAATCATGTATTAAAACACTGCGTAAGCCCAAAGAACAGTTAAAAAAGTTCAAATCTGCAAGTAAACCTAACTCTAGGAAGTTCTTTAGTGATATTAAAGCAGTTGAAACAAAAACATCCGGAAGATTCAACGAACATATCGTAATTCTCAAAATATTTTAACTTATAGCGCAACTTTTTTCGACAAAACGGTTGTACTTTAGTCTAGGTGTAGTATAATACACTTAACTAAACAAAAAACTACTAGGTTAGAAATGCAAAACACACAAGCAATTGATACATTCTTAACAACTTGGAGAGAAGCGTCATTTAATTACTACACTGATTTGTTTGCTCAGCAACGTGAGTTACATAATACTAGATGGCAGTTGATGAAAAAATACAACTACAATACAGTTAGTCCAAATCAAGTTCTTGAACCAGAGTACGTAGAAGCAAAAGATGCATTAAAAGCATTTAATAAAAAACAAACCAAATCGGATTTATGTATTTTAGAAAATATAAGTTACGACTACAATCAAAAACGTGGCACACAGTTCCTAGATAACTTACTTGATAAAGAAGTTGAAAAGAAAAAAGTACAATTCATTGCTAGAATCGAAAAGAAGTCAGGTGAGATTAAAGATGTTAATTTACGAATCGGAACAGATGGTTCAATTAACGGAGTAGTAAAGGGAGAAAAAGCAACAGTTGATGTTTATTCGATTGTTGCAGGTGGATATAACATACAAAGAGCACACTACCGTGTTCTAGTTAAGGAGGTAGCATGAAGAAAGAATTACCATTAAAAGATTTTGTATACACAGATGACAAATACACGTTTGCATTTGTTAAACCAAATGAAGCATTTCAAAGTTCATTAATTGTTAGACCTAAACATATTAAAGTTCTAAGTAACGACACCGAAATGAGTACAAAAGAACTTAAAGAGTTTATTGTTAAAGACTGGTTTGAAGAAGAAAATGAACAAATTAAATTAGCACAAAAAAGGAAGCGCGAATTGAAAAAAGCCGTTTAAGTAAAAACGGTTGTACTTTAACCTAGTTAATGTATAATGTAATTAACAAATTAACAAAAAGGATATGATATGAAACTACTAACTAAAGAAATCAAAAAGAAACTTAGAAGTAATTACATCAAACAAGAAGAAGAAAATATGCTTGGTGGAGAGAACTTTTCAAGAAGTGTTAAACCTGTTGTTAAGTTATTTAATCCAATGGGCGCAGGAACTTGGTTAATTACAGACATGGATGAACGTGGTATTATGTTTGGTTTGTGTGACTTAGGTGTTGGGTGTCCCGAATTAGGAAACGTGGCACTTAGTGAGTTAGAAGAACTATTACTTCCATTTAATATGGGTATTGAACGCGACATTCATTGGGAAGCGGATAAATCTCTAATGGAATACTTAAATGAAGCGATTGAAAATCAGTTTATTAAAGCATAGGAGAATAACATGACATACGAAGAACAAGAACAAGAATTTGCTAGACGCACACACGATTTACACAATCGTACAATTACAATGGAGTCAAGAGATAGTGTTTGGGCATGGCGTAAACTTATTGAAGACAATGGGGTTGATGGTAAATTATCAGTTGAAGAGTGGGGCAGAGATTGTGACCAAGTTGAGGCAACTAGTTTGCGTGAAATTGATGCTACGTTGGATGCACTTGCCACATTAGTAGATAATGTTCAAGAGTACGCAGAAGGTCCATGGAGTTTAACTGTTATGACACGTGACGAGGTTGCTAATTGGGAACGCTACGAACGCGACCACAGAGCGGAACAAATGGGTTATTAACATAAATACAACAATATTACTTTAACATGGAAAATAAAATGAATTTACAAGAAAGCATCAGAAATGACTTGGACAAGATTACCGAAAATGCTTTACCGAAGGGTGTTGCTAAAGTTAATGATCCATCAATTAAGGCTGTTGGTGGTACATCGTTAGTTGGTCATTACGAATTCGATTACTCCACTATAGTTAATACATTTGGTAATCCAAGCAAAGGCGACGGTTACAAAGTGGACGCTGAATGGGTAATTGAGTTGGACGACGGCGATGTAGTAACAATCTACAACTATAAAGATGGCCAAAATTATCATGGCAGTGATGGTTTACCGGTAGAGGATATAACCAATTGGCACTTTGGTGCCTCAAGAGGTGGATCACATAAGAGCTACAACAACCCATGGCGACTTTACAATGTGTTACAAGTTGTACAACTTCTTGATCGCACCGAACAACGCATGTCAAATTAGTTTAAAGAAGTACCAGTCGTTTGCAAGTTAAGACTTAACTCCAACTTGCAACTAATTTAAAAGCATAAATATATGACAAACACTAAAAGAATTGTCATATGCCAACGCTACTAGAACTAAAACAAGATATATTTGATTATGCCGCACTAAGATTAGGCGAGGGTATAATCGATCTTGAACTTGATCCTGCTCATTACGAAATTGCATATAAAAATGCATTAGGTACATACAGACAACGTGCTCAAAACGCTACAGAAGAAAGTTATGCTTGGGTAGAACTACAAGAAGGCGTTAATGAGTACACGTTGCCTGCTGAAATTACACACGTAAGACAAGTATTCAGGCGTACAATGGGAAGTACAAACGGTCCATTTAGTACAAGTTTTGATCCATTTAGTTCAGCAACATTAAATGTATACCTATTAAACTTCACATATTCTGGTGGACTAGCAACATACGAACTATATTCAGAGTACGTGGAAATGGCGGCTAGAATGTTTGGTGCGTACATGAACTACACGTACGAACCTGTAACACGTAAGTTACGTTTAATTAGGAATCCTAAAGGAGATGGCGAAGTTGTATTACTTTGGACATACAACAACAAACCAGAAACTACATTACTCCAAGATCCACAAACAAGTCAGTGGCTTAAAGAATATACATACAGTTCAGCAAAACAAATTATGGGCGAAGCACGTGAGAAGTTTGCTAGTATTAGTGGCCCACAAGGCGGAACAGCACTTAACGGGTCACAACTTAAAGCAGAAGCGACGGCTGAAATGGCACAGTTAATTGAAGACCTTAAGGTATTTGCGGATGGCTCACAGCCACTTTATTGGGTAATTGGATAATGAAAATAAACGAAATCATTAATGAAAGTTGGCCAACGCTGTTTAAAGCATTTAATATGTTGCGTAAGTCAAAAAAGTTTTCTCACTTGGACGACGACACAGTTAGAAAAATGGCACACGAAGTTGCTAAAAAATGGGATTCAGCACCAAAAACTGTTTCTAAAAAACCAAGCACAGTAAAAGATTTAACAACCCAATACAAAAAAGACAAAATCGAAATGGACGATGCGGATTTTAAAAAGTATTACGGGTTTGGCAAGCATTCGGCAGGTAAAGTAATAGAAGGCGCCAACAAAATAACATTTGAAAGTTTTTTAGAAGACGTTATTAACGAACATCGCATGGTGTGGAAGTCTACTAAAAAAGGACCTAAGTTAGCATGGCGTTGTACTTCTGGTTTTAGAGCAAACCGTACAGTCCCCGATGCTAGAGATTGTGGCAAACCATTAGACTATGCACAACGTGCTAGAATGAAAGTAACTCGTGCCAGAACATCAAAAGCACAAGCACGTAAGGCAAAGAAAACTAAAAAGATTAATCCTACATCTAAACTTATTCGTAAAATGAATAAGGCTACAGCACCAAAGAAACGTAAAAGGTAAAACTTTAATTATTGAAACTTAGGTTAACGTATATAATGTAAGTTGTTATAACACCTCTTATTAATATGGATTTGATGATTGACATTGAAACACTTTCCACACACCCAAACGCTATAATTTTAAATATTGGTGCTATTGGCTTTGATGCATTTAGTGACGAAATTTACACACAGCATTCGTTTTATACACGTGTCAATATAGACACACAAACATCTCGACATGAGTTAGCAGAAACTATGGACTGGTGGTTAAACCAATCTGAACTTGCACAAGAAGAAGCATTCGGGGAAGATAATAGAATGCCGTTGGATTTAGCACTTGACGAACTAGCAACACTTGCACGAAAGTGTGGTCGTATTTGGGCAAATGGAGTTGCGTTCGATATGCCAATTTTAGAAGATGCATATAGGGAACATAACAAAGCATATCCGTGGAAGTTTTGGAATATATTAGATAGTAGAACTGTTTGTAAACTTAATCCTACTAAGAAACTGGGCAATAGTCATCATGCATTAGAGGACTGTGTTAATCAAGTAGTTTTATTACAGGATAGTATTAAGCGTTTAGGAATTACAAAAATAGGCTAAAAGTCAGCAACTAAATCGCCTTGTGTCCAATTACTAGTGTGTGATAATTCTTCTTTACAATTTAAACAAACTGTTTTAATAGTTCGGGGCGACGATACTATGAATATATCCAACTGTTCCAAAAATAATGCGGTAAACCCGCATTTCTCGCATACCTTTTTCTTTGTGTAATTTGGATATAATTTCTTTTTTTGTTTCTTTCTTTCTTTAGAACACGTACTGCACACAGACCTATAATGTGTAATGCCGTTTTTCTTGTAATTAATCGCAACTGGACGCTTTCCGCATTTACATATTTTTCTTTCTTTTTGTCCTTCTGATTTTCTTGCCATTTACTAAAGGTACCTTTGGTATTGTAATTTTTGTTGTGAGTTTATTTATTTGACGATAATTTAGCAATAATATTTTAAATTATTTATAACAAAGGTTTCAAAGGCACTTTAAAACAGCATTTTTTTATTAAATCAAATAAATAGTTTTAATATAATAATTAGATTAGGGGCATTCAATGGCATTAGTATCACCAGGTGTAGAAGTAAAGATTGTAGACGAAAGCGCATATCCCGCGGCATCAACTGCAACAGTACCATACATTTTAATAGCAACTGCTGAAAACAAAATCAATGGAGCAGGCACTGGGTCAGCACCGGGTACTTTAGCATCAGCAATTAACAATACTTACTTAATTTCAAGTCAACGTGAGTTAGTCAACACGTTCGGTAATCCGTTCTTTTATAAAACTTCGGGCGGTACGCCAATTCATGGTTATGAATTAAACGAATACGGTTTACAAGCGGCTTATTCAGTTCTTGGAGCAAGCAATAGAGCATACGTTCAACGTGCAGATATAGATTTAGCACAACTATCACCAACCACAGTTAGACCTGCAGGTAATCCAACAAATGGAACTTATTGGTTAGATACGGCAGAAACACAGTGGGGTATATTTGAATGGAACTCAACTACAGAAGCATTTACAAATAAAGTTCCAACAGTAATTACTTCAACTGCAGATTTAGTAGGTGCAGTTGCAAGTGGTGCTCCACTATCAAGTATTGCGTCAATTGGAGATTATGCAGTTGTTACAATAAATGCAAGTTCTCCTGTATATTATAAAAACCGTAATAATACTTGGGTACTAGTAGGCGATAATAGCAACACAACAACTACAGCAGACCTAGATTGGTATGATAGTCATCCTTGTATTACAAGTGCTGAGGCAAGTACATTAACAATTGTAAATACTGGAACTATTGTTATTAATGGCACAACGTGTACTGTATCAGGTACTACGTTAGCAGATGTTGTTACTGCAATTAATGGAGCAACAGTTACAGGTGTTACTGCACAGATAGTGTCAAATAAATTAGAAATTTATGCTAGTCCTGATGCGTCTACTACATCTGCAACAGCAGGCGCGTTTAAAATTGGAAGAGAATATACAATTGCTACAGTAGGCACAACTGACTTCACATTAATCGGCGCTAATAGTAACGCAGTAGGCGAAACATTTATTGCTACAGGTGTTGGTTCTGGTACAGGTACAGCAAAAGACTATGTAATGGTTATTACAGATAACACAGGTGCTGGTATGGGCGGAACGCATCCTACATTGACACTTAGACAAAGTTCACATACACAAAACCCATCATGGAGAGCAACAGATTTTACATCTGCAACAGTTGGACGTCCAAATGGTTCTGTTTGGATTAAGACAACTAGTGTTAACTTGGGTACTAATCTTGTAATAAAGAAGTACAGTACAACAACAGCATCGTGGCTTTCACAAGCAACGCCGTTATACGAAGATGACGCTACTGCAAACAAAGCATTAGATGCAACTGCAGGCGGAAGTACAATTACTACAGGTGCTACATACGCATCGTATGATGTAAGTGATAATAACACAGCAACAAGTAAAGTAATGGTTCGTAGTGGTACAGGCGCAACTGAAATCACAGGGTCGTTAACAGCCCCTGCATTTGTTATTGGTGAAACATTTACAGTTAGTGCAAGTGATAAGGGTTCAAATAACATGACAACTCCTGTTACTGTAACAATGACAGGAACAACAGCAACTACATTTGTTTCTGACTTGACTGCATCAGGCGTAACTAATGTTACTTCGGCTGTTACTGCAACAGGTGCTATTAAAATTACACATACACAAGGTGGTGCAATTGAACTTAAAGACACTAGTGGTACGCCAATCACAGACGCAGGTATTACAAACACATTAAGTAATGTGCGCACAGGCAATGATTCTAACTTAGTTCTTAGTAATTGGGAAGTTCTTGCTACTAAGACAGGATTCAGTGCAAATACTGTGGCTCCTGGTTTAGATCCAACCGAGGGTACTAAATGGTACTACAGTGCAATTAATGAGTACGACTTAATGATTCACGATGGTGCAGGTTGGAAAGGATATCAAAACGTAACAAATGATGTACGTGGGTTTGACTTATCAACAACAAGTCCAGATGGTCCAATTGTTTCAGTAACTGCTCCTACACAACAAAGTGACGAGAGTTCGTTAGTACACGGTGATATTTGGATTGATACAAGTGATTTAGAAAACTTCCCATCAATTCATAGATGGCAAACAGTTAAAAGTGTTGCACAATGGGTTGCACTTGACACAGCAGACCAATCAACTGAAAATGGCGTTTTATTTGCTGATGCAAGATGGGCAACAAATGGAACAACAGATGTAATTAGTGATGCTATTCCAACTATTAAGTCATTACTTACAAGTGATTACTTAGATTTGGATGCACCAAGTGCAAGTTTGTACCCAACAGGAACTATCCTTTGGAACACAAGACGTAGTGGTTACACAGTTAAAGAGTTTAAGGTAAATTACTTTAATGCACTGTCGTTTACTGGTTCTTTACCAACCGAGAAGAATGCATGGGTTAATGCATCAGGGCTTAAAGACAACGGCGAAGCAAATATGGGTAGATTAGCACAGCGTTCTATTGTGGTAAGTGCAATGAAAGCGGCAATTGACACAAACACAGATATTCGCGAAGAGCAACGTGTGTTTAACTTAATGGCAACACCAGGTTACCCAGAGTTAATGTCTAACATGGTAGCATTAAATAACGAACGTAACAATACAGCGTTTATTGTTGGTGATTCACCACTTAGACTGCAGGAATCAGGTACAGACCTTATTAATTGGGCAACTAATAATAGCGGTACTGGTTTAGCAACAGGAGATGGCCTTAACACAAACGACAACTACTTAGGTGTGTTTTACCCAAGCGGCAAAACAACTGATTTAAGCGGTACTGCAATTGTGGTTCCGCCAAGTCATGCAGTTCTTAGAACAATTATTAGAAGCGATGACCAATCATATCCTTGGTTAGCACCAGCAGGTACACGTCGTGGTAATATTGATAACCTTAGTGCTATTGGTTACTTGGATGCAGAAGGTGAATTCTCACAAACAGCAGTTAGACAAGGGTCAAGAGATACTTTGTATGAAAATAATGTTAATCCATTAACTTTCATACCTGGTACAGGACTTGTTAACTACGGCAACAAAACAACTAAGTCAGGATCAGCACTTGACAGAATTAATGTATCAAGATTAGTTTCTTATATTAGAAGTCAAGTTGATTCACTTGCTAGAATGTTCTTGTTTGAGCCAAATGACAAATTAACACGCGACGAACTTAAAGGTTCTATTGAAAAGATTATGAATGACCTTATTGCTAAGCGTGGTTTGTATGATTACTTGGTAGTATGTGACGAAAGTAACAATACTCCTGGTAGAATTGACAGAAGTGAGTTATATGTTGATATTGCTATTGAGCCTGTTAAAGCGGTTGAGTTTATTTTCATTCCAGTTAGAATTAAAAATACTGGAGAAATTAGTAACGGTTCATAATTAGATACTAATTTTAGATCAATAAAAAAGCCACTTTATAGTGGCTTTTTTAATCCTTGCAAGGAGGAAAACATTGGGTTATAAGGATGTTTTACCAAATCCTCATTTAGCGAATCAAGCCGCTAAAGCGTATACGTCATTGCTTGCGTTTACTTTAATGATTTAAAGAGTTTCTTCTCTAGCGCCATTAACCTTCTAATACGATATCGATCCTATTTCAACCCCATTAAAGAGAGTATTAATTGAGCACCAATACTCTCTTTGGTGGAGTTGGCCGGCACTGCCCCGACGTGTATCATATCTCCAATTAACAGTTTACGCTGTTAAATGTTAAAGCCTATAATTATAACTCACGGCCTTAACATGTTTGTTGCTCTCTACGGTTATTCTGTAATTCACCATTTGGCTTATTTCTAAGTAGGACTTAAAGCATTGCCCTTTCTTTTTTTATAAACAGGAAGTACACTATCACATGTACCAACCAACCTAGATTATAACATAAAAATACAGAATGACTATATTTATTTAAAAATAATTTTTTTATCTAGGACTAAATAAAAATAGCCCAATGTAGTTTGGGATTTTTTAACTATATAGGAGGTACTAAAAAAATTATTATGAAATTTGTTTAACAGCCAATAGGAGGTACTATGAAAAAGTATGATTGGTCAAAAGAAATTAACGGCAGTGAAGATACAACAGCAACTATAGTTGTGCTAACTGTTCTTGTAATAATGGGTATAGTATCATTGACAAACTAACAAACATAAGGAAACAATAACAATATGTTTAACTCATAAAAAAAGGCAACCTTTAATAGTTGCCTTTTTTATTGGTGTAGTTAAAATTAGTTTATAGTCATTGCAGACTGCTATTTAAGTCACAAAATTGTGACTATCCGGCAAAATTGCCAAATTCAATTGTTTTATTTAGTTTTTTTCAAAAATTCTCCGTTTTTATATGTTTTAACCACATGACATTCTGTACATAGTGTTTGAAGATTACTTGGGTGATTATTTTTTTTGTCGCCGTTAATGTGATCAACGTGTAAAAACATACGTGAAATAATACGTCTTAAATCATACGGTAGTTCTTTTAATCTTATATTTTTCATTGGCTTGTGGCCGCATTTCTCACACGTGTCTTTTTTGAGAAAAGTCCACATTCTATCAATACGCGCATTTCCGCCGTATTCACGTAACATTAATTGGTGTTCACGACAAACTGTCTGTGATCCAGGTCCAGTGTATTCCGAAATGTGATTGTTACAACCCTCTACTCTACAAATTTTAGTTGGTTGTACTTCTTTTAGTTTATCTTTAGTTGGGTCTCTGCGTTTTTTAACTGCAACTAATTCATTTATACCATTAAACATTAAATTTAGTTATTCAATGAATAACCTAGATGAAATATTTTGTGATTTTTTAAGATTATTTTTTAGCATAAATAACAATAAGTACAATTTAAGGAGTAAAATATGTCAGTATCATCATTGACTAGAATGACAACACCATTGGCAACTGACCAATCAGGATCAAGCCAAGGCTTGTTAATGCCTAAGTTAAAGTATAGATTCCGTGTAGTTTTTGAAAACTTCGGCGTATCTACACCAAGAACCGAATTAACTAAACAAGTAATTGACTTTACTAGACCATCAGTAAGTTTTGATCCAATTGACATTGAGATTTATAACTCACGTGTACGTTTAGCAGGTAAGCATACTTGGGATGACATTAATGTTAATCTACGTGACGACGCTAGTGGCGCAGTTTCTAAATTAGCAGGTGAACAACTACAGAAGCAACTAGACTTTATGGAACAGGCAAGTGCCGCATCAGGTTCTGATTACAAATTTACTACACGTGTAGAGATTTTGGACGGCGGTAATGGCGCACATGAACCAAACGTTCTTGAAACATGGGAAGTATACGGTTGTTACTTAGCGAACGTAAACTACGGTGATTTAAACTATGGTAGTTCGGAGCCAGTAACAGTTGCAATGACATTACGTTTCGACAATGCAGTACAAACTCCAATTGGTAGTGGTGTTGGTGCAGACGTAGGCAGAAGTATCGGCGACAACGTTTCGTAATTAATCCATTATGGGATTTGGTAGTTTTCTAAAATCCTCATTAAAAGAACAACTAGGAAGTTGGGATGATTTTAGTGGAGGATTTAAAGAAGGGTTTTTTGGAAACGATTATTTTCGTGACTATAAACATGGTAGCAAAGTATTTGTTGCTGATGGTCACGCCCTTGCGCCAACTAACAAATTCCTATTTCATGTTTACTTTACGTTAAACACAGCAGAAATACCAGAGTTAAGTAAAGCAATGGGCGGTGCAGAAGGCGCGGCTCGTATTGGTATGCTTGTTAAAACTGTAAAACTTCCTACTTTTAATTTTGAAGTAGAAGAAATGAATCAGTACAATCGTAAACGTTACATTCAAAAGAAGATTAACTACAGACCGGTAAGTATTACATTCCACGACGACGGAAGTGATTCTGTTCGTTCTATGTGGTATAATTACTACAACTATTACTATAATGATCCAAGTTATGGTTACGACGGACAAGGGTCAAATAACCCAAGTTATAACGAACGAGACATTTATAGCAATTATAGAGGCATCCACGATTGGGGTTTTAGTGGTTCTGGACCTAATGGTTACGATAAGCCAGCATTCTTCAAGGATATTAAAATATATGGTTTAAACCGTGGTAATTTCACTTCGTACACTTTGATAAATCCAATTATTACTGATTGGGATCACGATACGTTTGACTACAGTGCAGGTAGCGAAGTAATGCAACATAGTATGAGTATAAGTTACGAAACCGTTAAGTACGGTCGTGGCAAAGTTGGCTCAGAAGTTAAAGGGTTTGGCGATTCTGCAGTTTATGACACTAGTCCTAGTCCATTAAGAGCAGGTTCAACTGCTACGTTATTTGGGCGCGGCGGAATTATAGATTCGGGAAGTAGTATTTTGGACGACTTAGCATCTGGAAATATTTTGGGTGCTATTAGAACAGGGGGTTCTTTAAGAAACACACTTAAGGGAACAAATGTTGGTTCTTTGGTTGCGTCCGAAGTAGTATCGACCGCTATATCCACTGGTTTAAATTATATATCAAATCAAGGTTCTCGTGGTAATAGTAGTGCGTTTTCTATACCAGGATTAGGTAGTGTAGGCAATTTAGCAAGTAATGCAATAAGTGGAATAGGTAACACTGTTACTGGATTATTTTCAGGAAGCAGTTTTGGTTCAATTTCCAGTAATGCTATGCCTGATATAGGAGGTATTACTAATATGTTTGAAGGAGTATCAACTAGTGCAAATCAATTAGCACAAAATATGGCACCTGGCGTAAAGTTAAATACAAGTGATTATTCAAGTATGTTTGCTACAATGAAAGCGTCACTAGAACCAGGAATGGCAGTTGCAGAAAAACAAATGTCAAGTATAGCAAATGACGTAAGCACAAGTATTGCACCAAGTATCACTAATTTACAGAACAATATTCCAAGTGCAGATAGTTTGAAACAAATTGCATCTGATACTGCGTCAGCATTAAACAACGCGACTAAAACATTTGCTCCAGTTGCAGAGAATATAACACAACAAATGAATAAATTAGTTAAATCGGGTGAAATGCGCCAAATGACAGATAGTTTTAAAAGTACTGCGGGCGATGTGTTTAGTAACGGTAAGCGGTTGTAGACTATGAGTAAAATATTAAATACTAATACATTTTATAACGACAATAGTGTTGGGATAAGTTCGGAACATTACGGCATTGTTGTTGGGTTTTTTAAAAAAGTATTCGAAACGGATAATGCCGCAGAAGCATTTGCTGTTGATTTATTTAGAGTATCAAAAGGAACAGATGTTCCTGTATTGACACTCCTAGAATCAATGCATGATAAAGATAAAATTGGAATATCCGAAATAATGGCAATTTATCTTAATCAAATTCGCTCACAAAGTGCATTACTTGGTGTCAAGAATATAATGGTTCCAAATCAACAAGTTGCCAGAAATATATTGAGATAGCATTGTGGCTCGCTTTTCACAAGGACATTATAATCCAAAAAATCCAATTAAATACGTAGGAAAAGGTTCTATTACATACCGGAGTTCATGGGAATTGGCATTTATGAATTTCTGTGACAACAACGAACACGTAATGGAATGGGCAAGTGAATCTATTCGAATACCTTATCGTAATCCATTAACAGGAAAACAGTCCATATATGTTCCTGATTTTTTAGTTATATATCAAAATAAACACGGTAAGAAAGTTGCTGAGTTAATTGAAATTAAACCAAAAAAGCAAAGCATGCTTACCGAGAAGTTAAATAGCAATGAACGCGCAGTGGTAGCTGTTAACTATGCTAAATGGGAAGCCGCCATTGCTTGGGCAAAACGCAACCACATTATATTTAGAGTTATAACAGAAGACCAAATATTCAGAAAATAACATAATGAAAACAATTAACATTTTTACCATTGACAATTTAGAAGGAGATTATTGTACGCAAATTTGGGAATATTTTTATGCATATTATCAATATCAGAGTTATCCAAATGACACTGACATTAATATTAATTTTCTAAGCGACAAAAATTTCAACGAAATAAATTTTTCAAACGATGCATTAAATATCGTACATTTTAGTATGAATGATTTTAAATATACATTGAGATACGATTTGAATAAATTTGATGTTGTTATATTTGATAATATGTTTGAACATTTAATGGTAAGTGATCCAGATATAATTAAATATGTGTTGCAACACGATAATGCATATCTTTCTGTTGGTAGTTACGTATCAAACGAGCATCATATGTTTGAAAAATTTATACCGTTTCAAATGGACATTGTAAATTGTAGAGATTGGTATACTAATCCAAAGGTGTTTTCGAGTTACTCGTTTAATCACATCAATGATAAAAAAAATAATTTAATATATATTGGAGCTGAATTAAGAAGTTGGAGAAAGTTTATTATTGATAATTTAACTAAAAATATTAATATTAATGTACATCAAGTTCCACAAACAGTTGTTTGTACGCGAGATACGAATTTGGGCGATAGTTACACACAAAATTTTATTGAATATTGTAATAATAAGTATCAAGTCACAGGTGTAGAAGAAGTAGAAAACCCGTTATATAAAGAATTAATATACGGCCACAAGGATCGACCTGCTGGTAAATCATTAATGTCTGCTTGGATTATTCCGGAATTTATAAATTCTAAATGTGTTGTTTACGCCGAATCGTCGTTTGTTAATGATGAAATATGCTTAACTGAGAAAACTATAAAATGCATTATGACAAAAACACATTGGATTTTTTTTGCAGGATCTAATGCGTATAAGTTATTAAAAGAATTTGGTTTACGTAGTGTATTGGAATTAATTCCTGGTGGGTTAGAATTTGACTGTATTAAAAACCCAAAGGAACGTTTCAAAAAACAAATTTCGTTAATAAAATATTTAAGCGAACATCCTGAAATATTCGATACACCCGAAGCTCAAAATATAGTAAATTCAAACTATGAAATATTTATAAGTGGTAACCAGTTTTTAACCCCACTATTCGATAAATTAAATGATATATTATTAAAACACCAATGACAAAAAAATTAGAAAGTTTATTTGACTTGCCGGAGTCTACAAATAGACCTAACGAAGAAAAAATAGAAACAACAGAAGAAGAAATTACAGCAGTTGTTGAAATGAGCAATCTTGAAAAAATTGAAAATGCATTAGTTGCTGTACGTGGTCTTGAAGCGAGCGATGCCGAAATGGACAATCTTGCTAGTCAAGCAATTGAAAGTTATAAAGACTTAATGGATTTGGGAATGAATGTAGAGCCGCGCCATGCTAGTGAAATATTTGGTGTTGCTGAGCGTATGCTTAATAGTGCAATTACAGCAAAGAATGCTAAAGTTAACAAAAAACTTAAAATGATTGATTTGCAACTTAAAAAAGCAAAATTAGATATGGATAATCCAGAAGGAAATGCAGGCGGAGTTATGTCAAACGGTTCATTACTTGATAGAAATGAATTATTGAACAGACTTATCAAAGGAACTAACCAATCAACCACAGATGCAGAAGAAACTGACAAATAGTATAAATATAGATAACAATTATTTAACAATTATTTAACATACGGTAGGAAATTAGTATGAGATCATTACAAGAATATTTAATAGAATCAAAACAACAATACGAATACCGTATTAAGATTGCTGGTGAATTAACTTCGGAGCAAATCGAAAAAATGGAACAAGGTTTCGCGGCATTTGATATGGTTAGTTTATCGGAGCCAAAAAGAACACCAATTGAAAAGAATCCTATTGGTTTTGAAGGCATTACAAACAAAGAAGTTAACATCTTAGATGCTAAGTTTAACTATCCTGCAAGTACAGAACAATTTGTTCAAATTTGTAAACAAGCAGGTATTGCTGGTAACAGTATTATTGTTAATAACAAAGCATACGAAGATAGTATGACAGACGAAGAAGCAAACAAAGAAAAAACTCCAGAAGACGGTTCTTTGTTGGATAGTGACTTACCTACTGATATACAAGCACAAGTAGATGCTAATAAAGATTATGCTACTCCTGGTAGTGAGCAAGATGTTATTAAGAATAGAGCAAAGTCAGAGTACGAAATTGCTGGTGGCAAAACTGAAAAAGCACAAACAACAAATGACTTACCACAAGGTACAGAAAGTCCATTTAGTAATGTAAACTTACCTGATAGACCTGAAACAGGAGCAAAGTAATGAACTTACAAGAAAGCATTAGAAAAGACTTAGACAGATTTGAGGCACTTGATGCTTCTATTGTTACAGAAGAACAGAGTAAAATTTATAACGTTAAGGTCACTAGTTCTCATATTGGCTATGTAGAGATTACAGCAGAAAGCGAAGATGAGGCAATCGATGAGGCATTACAATATGCATATAAGTATTCAGTAGATTACCACCCAGAAGAGGACATTACCGCAGAGATAGTTAACGACGATAGTATTAACGAAGCAACTGGATCAACATCAGAAGATGAGATAATTGAGTTATTAAATAATAAATTTCCAGGGTGTAACGCAGTTTCAACCGAAGAGTGGGATGGCAGAGCAGGCGGTATTTGGTTCCGTGGAACTGAGTCGTGCGAGATTGACGATCTTCCATTATATAACCAAGAAGTATTCGCGGATACAATGGGCGTTAATCCTAAATTAGAAAAGATTTTAAGTTACCATGGTTGGTACAGCGAACCGTACGATAGTGGAACATTAATGGCTTACCCAGTTTAAGGAATTATTATGAACCTACAAGAAAGCATTAAAAACGATTTAAAACTATTTGAGTCAGATGACAAAGTAGGAATGGTTCTTAATTACAATGATCCAAGTGACCCCGAAGTACGTGTTAGTGGGTTCGGTGATATGTTATTACATCAACTTGAAGCATCTGTACAAGATAAATTAACAGATCTTGTAAAACGTGGCGATGGTGGCGAATACGAAACAATTAATTGGGTAATTTACGAACAAGGAACTTTAAAGCATTTTCTTAAAGCACTTCTTGAAATTAATGCCCAAATGAAATTGGATAAAGAGTAATGAAAAAACTAAACGAAGGACCAAGAATACACAAAAACCATAAAGGCAATCATTTAACAAATGCCGATGGTGAAGTTGTACAGTCTTTCGGAAAAGATAGAGAAGGGTTGAAAGCCGCTAGACAAGCAATGTATAAGAATTACAAAGGTCTTAATATGAAAAAACCACAACCAGAACAACAAACAACAGAGGATGAGAAAATGTCTGATTTAGAAAATAAATTAAAAGAACAACTAGAGGAAGGCATTACAGTTAATACTACCTCTACAAATGATGATAATGTTGAAGATTCAATGACAGTAACGGCACAGGGCGAAGATGCATTAGAATTAATGGCAATGCTTAAGATGGCTGGAATTGGTGGCAAAACTGAAGCACCAATTGAAGTTCCTGCAGAAGAAACACCATGTGGTGCAATGAACGATATCGACGATATGGCTAATATGATTCAAATTATTCCATTAGATGACGTTGAAGCAGTTGAAGAAGAAGCAGAGTTAGCAAACGCTCCTGATGAAAAGTACGCAGATACTGATACATTAGTTAATAAGATTAGCGGTGGTTTAAATCGCCAAAAGAAAGCATACGATAAAGCAGAAGATGGCGACAATCCAATGGCTGTAGAAAGTGATGAGTCAGACGATAAGATAATCAATAATAAGCCTTTGGACGAGTACACATTAGAAGAATTGGAAGCAGAGAAAGATGACTTAGAACAAGAAGTTATGATGGACCGCGCAAATATTAAAGATATGCACTACAAAGACAAAATGCGTTTAGAAGCAGTGTATGATTTAATTGCTGACAAGAAAGACCAAGAACAAGCAGAAATTGATACGTCGTACGACGATAACACATCAACTGCTAGAATGAAAGCAATGCAAGACGCAAAAAATGAATCAGTACACGTTACTGAATCAGAAGAAGAGTTAACTGCACGTTTACTTAGAGAGTACGACGAGTTTAAAGTAACTGCTCCTGAAGATAGTGACGAAGGCAATTGGGAAATTGAAAACGTTGGTAAATGGGCAGTTAAAATTGGCAATACAGAGAATGTAGAAGCAACAGACGGCGAGATAGATTTACCATTTGATACTGATTTAGCAAGTGCATTAGCAGACGAAGCAATGACCGAAGCAGACGAAGAAGGGTTAGTTGAGGACGAAGTCGAAGAAGGTCTTAGAATTGAATATAAAGACGGTTCTTGTGAAGGTAGTAGATGTCCAGACGAAAGAAAGAAAAAATCAAAAGAAATTAAAGACGAAGCTCCCGACGCGTTAGACAAAGAAATGTCTGAAGATAAGAAGTAGAGTTTTCCATATTACTACGTTTAGGACCGTGGTAGTTACAGGCGCTTACTGCCTTTAAGCAACAACCGCTACAGTTGCTTAAAAAGTGCAGTCTAATTTCACATAATAAATACTGTTATGGCATTTCAAGCAGACGACAGTGCATTAGTTAAAAAACCGCACGTTAAAACACCTTTTACAGACGAACAGTTAACTGAGTTTGCGAAAACTGCTGACCGTAAAAATGGCGTGTATTATTTCATTAATAATTTCTTTTGGATACAGCATCCTGTTAGAGGAAGAATGCTTTATAAGCCGTATACGTTCCAACAAGAATTAATTAGAACTTATCATGAAAATAGATTTTCTGTGTCCATGGTATCAAGGCAAATGGGAAAAACAACAACTGCGGCAGGATATTTGCTTTGGTACGCAATGTTTGTTCCTGATAGCACAATACTAGTTGCGGCACATAAGTACGATGGAGCACAAGAGATTATGCAACGCATACGCTATGCATACGAGAATTGCCCAAACCATGTACGTGCAGGCGTAACAAGTTACAATAAAGGTTCTATTGAATTTGATAACGGTAGTCGTATCGTTGCACAAACAACTACTGAAACAACTGGACGTGGTTTGTCTATTTCGTTATTGTATTGTGATGAATTTGCATATGTGAGACCTACCATTGCAACAGAGTTCTGGACATCAATATCACCTACATTAAGTACTGGCGGTCAAGCAATTATTACAAGTACACCAAACAGCGACGAAGACCAATTTGCTTTGATATGGAAAGGTGCTAACAAAACAGAAGATGAGTACGGCAACGAAACTGACGTAGGTGTTAATGGATTTAAATCCTTTAATTCTATATGGAAAGACCATCCAGAGCGCGATGAGAAATGGGCAAATGAAGAACGAGGACGCATCGGCGACGAACGATTTAGAAGAGAGCATTTAACTGAATTCATCATCAATGATGAGACTTTAATCAATTCTAGTAAGTTGTTTGATTTAGAAGGTGTTGATCCATCGTTTAAGCACGGGCAAGTACGATGGTACAAAAAGCCGGAGCCTGGAAAAATGTACTGTATTGCACTTGATCCTAGTTTAGGAACAGGCGGAGACCCTGCGGCTATACAAGTATTTGAAGCAGGTAGCATTACACAAGTTGCAGAGTGGAGACATAATAAGTCTACTATTCCACAGCAAATACGCATAATGCATGAAATTATTACGTACATTAACGATGAAATAGATGACCCACAAAGCATTTATTACACGTTAGAAAACAACACATTAGGTGAAGCGGCACTAATTAGTTTGGAAGAATTCGGCGAAGAACAGTTTCCTGGCATGATGCTAAGTGAGACAAAGAAAGCAGGTACAGGCAGACGTTTTAGAAAAGGGTTTACTACCACACACAAAAGTAAGTTAACTGCTTGTGCTAAGATGAAAACATTAGTGGAAACTGGAAAACTAACAGTAAATAGTAAATCGTTAGTATCGGAGCTTAAAGGGTTCGTAGCACATGGCACAAGTTACGCGGCTAAACCGGGCGGAACAGATGATCTGGTAATGTCAACTGTGTTAATTATTCGAATGTTACAAACATTACAAAATTATCACCCTGAACTTAGTAATAGCATAAAAGACTATAATGATTCGGTGATAGAACCGATGCCATTCATTTTGTTTTGATGCCTTTTATTATATTCTAACATGCCATTCACGGAAACAATTGTAAACAACAGTAGCCATTTATCCTTTTTTAAATAAATACATAAAACATTATATCCTATAACAATTATGCAAAAGAATACATCACAAAAACTATTTGAATTATTATTAAGTAAGGATTTTGATGTAAAAACACTTAACTCATTGGGGAAGTCAATCACTGACATTGACCAAGCAGATATATTTAGTTTTAACTTTGTTAGTAATACAGTCAATTACGGCACTGTAGTTATATTACTAGGAAATGAAAGTAACTTTGAACTTTTCTTTGGCGATAACATTGGACAAGGATTAGAACGTGATACAAAAAATACATGGTATGATTTATTATACCAATTAAGAATGTTTGCTAAACGTAACATGTTAAGGTTCTCATTAAATAATATTAATAAATTAAAACACACAATGCAAGGACTTTCTGCAATTAAGGAAGGCTTGTACGAGGGGTGGAACGGAACAAGTAAGTCTAGTTATAATCCACAAAGAAATAAAACACGTTTGGTAGTACGACATTCAAAGCGTATTGGTGAAGACGACCAACGTTTTCGCAATATTAATTCTATATTTGTTGAGAATGGCAACGGCGAACGTTTTAAATTACCATTTAAAAATATTACAGGTGCAAGAGCAATGGCACGACACGTATCAGAAGGCGGAACACCTTATGATGTATTTGGTCTACATATCAGCGAAACAGTTAACAATATTAATACTCTTGGTAGTTTTCTACGGGTTAAAACAATTAATGAAAGTGAAACCGTTAATAAATTAATTGAAGTTTGTAAACATAACAATAAAAAACTTAAAAAAAACATAAAACTAATGTCAGGCGTTCGCGGATACAATACATATAAAGAGTCGTGGCTGCCAAACAAAATATCAACAAATACAGAATTAATTGAACAAATACGTGATTTATTAGTTCCTGAAAATGTTTCAGATGACAGAATATCAAACGTACTGCCTGTACTTGCTGAGATTTTAGACGAAAGTAACGAACAAGTAAAACAAACAACTGTTATAAAGGAGAACACTAACATGATGAAAGAAGTAGAATTGTTTGAAAATTGGGCACAAAACTTATTAGAAGGTACTTGGGCTATTCCTGATTCTCCCGAAGCAATTCAAAAGTTAAAGGAAATACTAAAACAAGAATTGCCAGTTGGCGTTGATGCAACTAATGCAACTGAAGTTTTATACGACCTTATCGGCGATGATGACTTTTTTGATGCACTTGATGAAATGGCGGAACAAGATCCTACTGCAGATGCCCGTGTAGAAATCATTTCATGGATAAGTGAACACGGACAGTATTATCCTGGCTTGGAAAACATTCTTCAGGACCTTAATATACAAGATAACGCTTTAACAGCACGCCCTCCCAGAGAATAAAATTATTATAACCTAAATTGTTGTTTAGGTTATTCTGAAATTTCTACATTTATTTTTCTATATATAATTACCACACGCAAATAACTTAAAAAAGTTACAAATGCATAAATAAAATCGCATACAAGTGTATGTGTATTCAGTATGGCCGCGAAGGCTATATTGTTTTAGGTTAAAATGAAAAGGTAATTATACAGGAGAAAGAAAATGGCTTCATTAGCAGACATTCGTGCTCGATTAGCGGCACAAGAACACAAACCAGCAAACAACAACAATCAAAGTGGCGGATTAACATATCCTCATTGGAAAATCGACGAAGGATCACAAGCAATCTTACGTTTCCTACCAGACGCAAACGCAGAAAATCCATTCTTTTGGGTAGAGCGTGCAATGATTCGATTACCATTTGCGGGTGTTAAAGGCGGAGACCCAAAAGAAACTACAGTACAAGTTCCATGTGTGGAAATGTACAGCGAAACAGAAGTATGTCCAATCCTAACAGAAGTGCGTCCATGGTTTAAAGACAAGTCTTTGGAAGATATGGGTCGTAAATATTGGAAAAAACGTACATATGTATTCCAGGGATTTGTTCATCAAGACCCAATTAACGAAGAAGATAAGCCGGAAAATCCAATTCGTAAGTTTATGATTAGTCCACAAATTTTTACAACAATCAAGGCTAGTTTAATGGATCCAGAGATGGAAGATTTACCAACGGATTACAATAATGGATTAGATTTCCGTATTACTAAAGCAAGTAAAGGCGGATATGCAGATTACAGTAATAGTACTTGGTCACGTAAAGAATCAGCATTAACTGCTGAAGAACAACAAGCAATTGCATCATTTGGCTTAAATGATTTGAGTTCGTTCTTGCCTCCAAAACCAAACGAAGTTGAATTGAAAATTATTCATGAAATGTTTGAAGCAAGTGTTGATGGACAGCAGTACGACGTTGAAAAATGGGGTAATTATTACCGTCCATGGGGCGTTGATAAGCCAGCAAATTCAACTGCGGCAACTGCACCAGTTAATGAAGTAACACCAGTTGCTGATGTTTCTAATGTTGGCGACACTCCGTTTGAAACACCTGCTGGCGCAACGGAAGTTGTTACAGAAACACCTGCATCAACTGGTTCTAAAGCCGAAGATATTCTTGCACAAATCAGAGCAAGACAAAACGCATAAGACATATTGTTTTGTATTGACTATTTAAATGGGGGTATGGGCAAAACGTTATTGTCTCATATCCTTTATTCATGTAATAAGGTTGATATTGATTTTCGGAATTTTTTTACAAGAACCTCGAATGCACACGCAATATCAAAATTTAAGAATAGTGAATTAACTGCTGTGCATTTAGAACAATGTGCTATGAGTAACTATAAGTGCTTATTGTATTTTGAATCTGATGGGTTTCATGAGTTATTAAGATTGCAATTCTCGTATAGTAAGTGGCATAATAAATTCCCCACTATTGATAATTATAAAACGTTTTTTAACAACAACTATATAATTAACAAAGATGAATTATGGAACAGTTTTTATTCGGATGTTGCTGATCTTTCGTGGCCTGCGTGCAATAGTTTTGATGAGATAGACAAATTGCCTGCTTATATAAAAACAGAGATATTAAGTTTGTATAAAAAAACAAACACAAACATCAATAATGACAAAGAATTATTACAATTATTAGTATTATCGTATTATGATTTATTTAAAAATCCTGTCAAATCACAATGCTCGATGGTATATCATTTAAGTGATTATTTAAGTAAGGATATTGGATTTATTCCAATGTTATTAAATAAAGAACTTGGTTGGGACTTTGATTACAGTAAGAGTGATGAATTTTTTGAACATAGCTTGTCTGCAAATAAGAAATATATATTATGGTTTCATGAAATTTTAAGAATATACAATAATGCAAATTTAATGAACGACGTTAGTATTGCTAATTTGGAGGTTTGGGAGAAAGCCATAATTATTGCAAAGTATCATGAACAACATGATATAAATCCAATAAACATAAAATGGGATGACGTATTATTTGATGATATACTGTCTATTCCAAATATAAAATATAAAAAAGAATATAACAACTAGGAGTTAACTATGGGAAAACCATTTGACGTAAGTAAATTTAGAAAAAGTATAACAAAGTCAATTGACGGATTGTCAATTGGATTTCATGACCCAGGCGACTGGATTTCAACTGGTAACTATGCGTTAAATTATCTAGTATCTGGAGATTTCAATAAAGGAATTCCATTAGGAAAAGTAACTGTATTTGCTGGCGAATCAGGAGCAGGAAAATCTTATTTTGCGTCTGGTAATATTGTAAAGAATGCACAGGAACAAGGTATTTTTGTTGTGTTAATTGATACAGAAAATGCACTAGACGAAGCATGGTTACAAGCACTAGACGTGGATACTGACCCAAGTAAGTTGCTAAAACTTAGTTTATGCATGGTTGATGATGTTGCTAAAACAATCAGTACGTTTATGACAGACTATAAAGCAATGGCAGAAGAAGATAGACCAAAAGTGTTATTTGTAATTGATTCTTTGGGTATGTTATTAACACCAACTGATGTTAAGCAGTTTGAAGCAGGTGACATGAAAGGTGACTTAGGACGTAAGCCAAAGGCACTAACCGCACTTGTACGTAATACAGTTAACATGATTGGTGCTTATAACGTAGGTATTATTGCTACAAACCATACTTACGCATCACAAGATATGTTCGATCCAGATGATAAGATTAGTGGCGGACAAGGCTTTATTTACGCATCATCTATTGTAGTTGCTATGCGTAAACTTAAACTCAAAGAGGACGAAGACGGAAATAAAGTTACTGATGTTAAAGGTATTAGAGCCGCGTGTAAGGTAATGAAAACACGTTATGCTAAACCGTTCGAAGCAGTACAAGTTAAAATTCCGTACGAAACAGGAATGAACCCGTACAGCGGTTTAGTGGACTTGGCAGAAAAGCAAGGGTTGTTAACTAAACAAGGTAATCGCTTAAAGTATCTTCCTAAAGGTGCAGAAGAAGGCGAGGAAATTCTTATGTTCCGTAAGGCATGGGAAAAGAATACTGATGGCGCATTAGATACATTAATGGAAGACATAAGTACAGAGAATGAATTAGATAGTACGCTTGGGTTGGATGACACTCCAACAATTGAAAATATCGAAACAACAGATGTTGATAACGAATTAGCACAGGAGATGGAAAGTGAGTCTTGAATTACATTTAGAACTATGGGAAAGTATGCAAGAGCATATGTCGAGTATTAAGGACGCGGCTGATGATTTTGTTGCTGTGTTAATTGATAACGGCATTGACGCCGAGAAAATTGCCAAAGTGGCTATTAACGAGGACATTAAAAAAGCATTACTTGATTACGATGTCGATGTTGTGGTTGATGTGGACAACGATGAGGACGATTTTGAACACTTTAACGACGACGACTAGCAATGTGGTACCGCAAAGTAACGCAGAACTTAGTAAATCTTCCTGCGTTTATTGATCACTACAATGCGGAGTTGGATAATGCAAAGAACGAAGTTATTGTAAGTGGTCATGTTGAAACTAACATTAAACAGTTACCTGGCGTTACTGAGCACCGTTTTTATCAATTACAAGAAATAGAAGCAGTTCTTAACTTCCTTAATATTGAGTTAAGGCGCATACGACGTAAGCATTTTAAAAAGTACTTAGAAGCGTATGCTAAGTCTCTTAGTAGTCGCGATGCCGAAAAATATGTGGACGGCGAAGATGAAGTAATTGATTTTGAATTATTAATTAATGAAGTTGCTTTACTGAGAAATCGTTGGCTAGGTATCATGAAAGGTTTAGATGCAAAACAATGGCAATTGGGACATATTGTTAAATTACGTACTGCGGGTATGGAGGATGTGGTTGTATAATGCCATCACCGAGACCAATGTTTGGATACATTAATGGTATTCCAATATATAATGTATGGGATAACGATTTCGATGTAATTAGAAAAGGAAACTTTCTGCAATTGTTCAATTCTCAAGTATCAAATGAAAATGTACTGATCGGTGATTTGTGCATTTTTGATTGCACCAACGAAGGCGTTGGAACCAACGACATTGAAATAATGTTGTCGGATATTAGCGACTATTACCCAAATTTAGAGATTAGAGTATTGTTTAATATCCAAACAACGCTAGCGACAGATTATACATATCGTTGTTTTCCTGAACACATGGTAGCACATTGTAATTTCTTATCTCATGTAAATGCATTAGATGTGTCGTGGGATACTATCGAACTTAATAAACAATTCATTTCATTGCAACGCAGAGCATCGGAAAGTAGATTACGACTTACGAAGAATTTACTAAATGCATTTGATAATTCACAATATATTATTAGTTGTGCAACGCAACCAAATAAATGGCGGAATGAGTTACCGAACCTTAAAGAAGCAATACATCCGTATTCTATTCCTATATTAGTGGATGGTGTAGTTGACAATGATTCAAAACAACATTATCATAACAACATAAACTTTTTCAAATGTTTTATAAACGTTATCACAGAAACAAGTTCCCAAACAGATGATGATAGTTGGCGAGAAATATTTTTAACTGAAAAGACATTTAAAGCATTTGCATACAGACAACTTCCTATATGGTTTGCTGTTCCAAATACAGTACAAGCAGTTCGTGACTTGGGATTTGATGTGTTTGATGATATTGTAGATCATGGATATGATACCAACGATGACGAAATGTCTCGGATGATGATGGTTGTTGATGAAATTAAACGTTTATGTGATTTGTATCCTATTAATGAGATGAAAGTTTTGAGAAAGGAATTATGGAATCGTATAAGTAAAAACATACAGTTATTGAACAATTATACATCAATGCATAAAATGAGAAAACACGAACTTATGATGGAATTAATAAAATGAGTTTTAGTTCACTACAGGAAAGTCACAAACACAGTTTAGAAACATTGGATTTATTATATGCTTATTCTGATTTTATGGAAAGTGTTGATAGTATGTGTGATATTGGGTGTGGCAAAGAAGGACTTGATTTAGAATGGTGGGCAACACGTGAAATCGATGATGGTGACGTTTCTATTCCGTTGAATATTAAATGTCATGGAATTGACATTAATGATAAATTATTATTAGAACATGATAATGTTACATACACCAAACACGATTTTGAAACTCCAATGGATAAACAGTTTGATGTATTGTATTCTCATGATAGTTTTCAGTACGCATTAAATCCATTACAGACATTAAGTAATTGGTACCACATGTTAACTGAGAACGGCATGTTAGTTTTACAAGTACCAAGTACAACCAATCTAAAGTACAATAAATTAGCTTTTTCTCAGCCTAATTTTCATTATTATAATCATACATTAGATGGCTTAATACATATGTTAGCAGTTAGTGGATTTGATTGTGAGTCTGGATTTTTTCATCAACAGCAATACGGTGATAATTGGGTTAAAGCAATTGTATACAAGAGTGATGTAGAACCTATGAATCCAAAAACTACTACGTGGTATGATTTAGCGGATAAAAAGTTATTACCTAAAACAGGCGTGGAAAGCATTAATAACTACGGCTATATGAAACGCGAGGATTTAGTCCTTCCGTGGTTAGATTATAGTAATATTTGGTACGGCCAATAATCTAAGTAATTATATATTATAAAAAGTCTGGTTTTATTGCCAGACTTTTTTTTTGTCTTAAATAACGTTATAACTAGCAATGGAAATGCAATAATATGCAAGTAGCGTTAATCACCGGGGGATTCGACCCTCTGCACAGTGGGCATTTGGCGTACATAAAAGAAGCACAAAGGTTCGGCAGACTTGTAGTTGCTGTTAATAGTGATGAGTGGCTGGCACGTAAAAAAGGTCGTGCATTTATGCCGTTGTCTGAACGTGTAGAAATACTACGTAATATTAAAGGCGTACAAGATGTAATTGTATTTGATGATAGCGATGACAGCGCATGCGATGCAATAAAAATGACAGCATGTCTGTATCACGGTGCTACTATTAACTTTTTAAATGGTGGCGATAGAGTTGAAGGCAATATACCCGAAATGGATTTATGTCCTGCTTCGATGGATGTAAAATTTCACTTCGGCGTAGGTGGCGAGGGCAAGAAGAATTCATCATCGTGGATACTTAAAGAATGGATAGCACCAAAAACAGAACGTGATTGGGGTTATTACAGAGTTATACACGAAACTGAAACGCACAAAGTTAAAGAACTTACCGTAGAACCTAGTAAAAGTTTAAGTTTACAAAGACATGAGCACAGAAATGAATTTTGGTTTGTTTCGGAGGGTGTTGCTACTGTTGAACGCGGTATATTAGAAGAAACTGTGTTATCAAAAAGTGACTCTGATATGTACGACCAAATATTAATACCTATTGGTTCATGGCATAGATTAAGTAATAATACAGACAAACCTCTACGTATTATCGAAATACAGTACGGCGATAAATGTATAGAGGAAGATATAATTAGGAGAGTAAAATAATGATTCGAATATTCATCGGGTATGACCCAAATGAAACTGTTGCATGGCACGCACTAACACATAGTATATTGAAACATAGCACAAGTCCTGTGTCATTTATTCCAATTGCTCGTGACCATATACAGCAATTATACAATAAACCAAAACAAGGATATGAATCGACTGAATTTTCAATGACTCGTTTTCTTACTCCGTATTTGAGTGATTACACAGGGTGGTCAATATTCATTGATTGTGATATGTTAGTAACCTCCGACATTACAGAGTTATGGGATTTGCGCGACGATAAATATTCGATAATGTGCACTAAACATGATTACCAACCAAGCACTAGTACTAAGTTTTTAAATCAAAAACAATCAACGTACGAGAAGAAAAATTGGTCTAGTGTTATGATGTTTAATAATGCAAAATGTTGGAAATTAACACCAGAAGTAGTCAGTAATGAAAGTGGTATGTACCTGCATCAGTTTAAATGGTTGAAAAGTGATGAAGAAATAGGAAGTATCCCATTGGAATGGAATTTTCTTGTTGGGGAGCAGAAGATGCCAAATACAACACCTAAGTTAATTCATTACACGTTAGGCGGTCCTTATTTTAGTGATTATCGAGACATTGATTACGTAGATATATGGGATAAGTATTATAATGAAATGTGCAATAAAACTTGATTGAAAACAAACATTATTTAATCTCATTAAGAATATAAATAGTAGTATTATTATTAATCAGGAGATAACTATTATGTCGAATAGAACAGTAAAATTTATGGGTTACACAACCGATAATACAAATGTGGTATTTAATTTTAATGGCACAGAAGTATTTAATGGGGCAGTTACACCAAACGGCGATGTTAACAATGTTAGTGAATTATTCACATTTGAAATTGACCAAACATTAGACGGTGATATTAGTGGAACAGTTACTACTAATGGCGGCGAACTCACAGTGGTTGCATTGTCAGCAAACTATGCAAACTACGCAAGATCAGCATTCACCAACAGTGATGGTGAAGATATGCCTGAAATTACAGCGGATGATGTAATCAATAATTACGAATGGTTTAGTAATGCGGATCACAATTCGAAACAGAATATTACAATTGATGGTGAGGCATATGATAAGGGTGATGTTTCTGAGTTGCAAGGTTCATGGCATGTCGACTTATCAGATGGACAGAGTATGACATGTGATTGGAGAATAGAAGCAACTCCAGTCCGAAGTTAATACCTATCAAAATACTACTGTGGTAGTATTTTGTGATATATAATACTTTTTCTTTTTAATAGTGTATAATAACCCTACATTGTTAATACTTGTAGGGAGTAATATATGGAAAAGGTTAGAATTGCTAACGGAATGTACCGCGGCAAGAAGGTAAATAAACAAACATTTGAACTAGTTAAGGAAATTAAAACAACCAAAACTGGTTCATTTATTACGGTTAAACCAAACAGCAAAATTGGCGTGGGTTATAAAACAATTCGGATTAGAGTGTTACCTAGCGATATTGCATATCTGGATAAAAAACCCGTACTTGTCAAATCCATTGCAGAAACAGACGAACAAGTAATGCAACGCATTGCTGAACGTTTCTCCATCTTGGACGAAATGACAAAGGCAACCATTTCCACTGACATTAGAGCAATGATTGTTTCGGGTCCACCGGGTGTCGGTAAGTCATATGGTGTAGAAAAACAACTTGAGAAAGCAAGTATGTTTGATGTTATAGCTTCTGCTAATCCAAAGTACGAAGTAATTAGAGGAGCAATAACACCCATTGGCTTATACGCCACGTTGTATAGACATTCAGGCGAAGGCAATGTTCTTGTGTTTGACGACTGCGATATGGTATTACAAGACGATCTTAGTCTTAACTTACTTAAAGCGGCATTGGATAGTGGCAAGAAGCGCAAAGTTTTTTGGAATGCAGATAGTAATTTATTACGCAGAGAAGGAATTCCTGAATCATTTGAATTTGAAGGTGCAGTAATTTTTATTACTAACTTGAAGTTTAATCATATTCGTAGTAAAAAGTTGCAGGATCACTTAGAAGCACTACAGAGCAGATGTCATTATTTGGATTTAACATTAGATACAATGCGTGATAAGGTACTACGTGTAAAACAAATTGCAAGTACTGCCGAGTTATTCAAAGATTATAGTAAAATTGATACTGACGCAGGTGCGGAAATTATTAGTTTCATGGAAGAATACAAAGATGATTTACGTGAAATGAGTTTAAGAATGGCGTTAAAAATCGCTGATTTACGAACAATCAGCGCAGAACGTTGGAAACTTTTAGCAAGAAATACTTGCATGAAGAACAGTTTTTAGCAGGTTGAGTAAGTGTTTATGTGTTATTGCTCCCTATAATAACCTCCCTAAATAAACACTGCTAAACAGATACAAGGTACCTATTCCTTGTATCAACACCGGGTACAGCAACGTTTTCATTCCTTTTTGATGCATGCTGTGCCCACCCTATTATTTATAAAAATACGTATATGAAAAAAGCAACAATAGTAGTAAGAGACGAAGTTAATTGTGCTGTCAAGGATCTTGATTTAGATACACGAAAGAAACTTGTAAGGCAGTTTAAGTATGATATACCAAGTGCAAAGTTTATGCCAGCATATAGATTAGGCAGATGGGATGGAACAGTTTCGTTTTTTAATCTTGGAGGCAGTACATATTTAAATTTATTACCAGAGATTTTACCAACATTAATTAATGATGGTTGGGAAATTGATATTAATGATCAGCGTGATTACGAAACAAACTTTGAGCTAGGCATAGTTGACCAAAACACATTTAGCCATGTTGTTTGGCCAAAGAATCATCCTGTTGAAGGACAGCCTATTGTATTACGTGATTACCAAATAACGATTGTTAATGACTTTTTAAAAAAACCGCAATGCCTGCAAGAGATTGCAACAGGTGCAGGAAAAACACTAATTACAGCAACGTTGAGTCAACGTGTTGAAAACTACGGCAGAAGTATTGTTATTGTTCCTAATAAAAGTCTAGTAGTGCAAACAGAAGAAGATTACATTAATATGCAATTGGATGTTGGCGTTTACTTTGGCGACAGAAAAGAAGTTGGAATGCAACATACTATATGTACGTGGCAAAGTCTTAATACATTAATGAAAAATACTAAAGCAGGAAAAGGAGACTTTACTATAGGGGAGTTTTTGGAAGACGTAGTATGTGTAATGGTAGATGAGGTACATAGTGCAAAAGCAGATGCACTTAAAACATTATTAACTGGACCAATGGCAAAAATTCCATTACGTTGGGGCTTAACAGGTACTGTACCTAAGGAAGATTTTGAATTTAAGTCATTGCATGTTAGTTTGGGCGAAGTAATTAACCGTGTATCAGCAAAGGAATTACAGGACAAGGGAGTTCTTGCCAATTGTCATGTAAATGTAGTTCAGTTAATTGACCACGTAGAACACACAAACTACCAAAGTGAATTAAAGTATTTACTTACTAATCCAGATAGATTAGATATCATTGCAAATTTAGTTAATGATGCAAGCAAAACAGGTAATACACTTGTGTTAGTTGACCGTGTTGAAGCAGGAAAAGAAATTGTTTCTAGGTTGGGTGATAAGGCAGTATTTGTTAGTGGTGCTACTAAAGGTGCTAAAAGAAAAGAGCAGTACGACGAAGTATCCGAATCAAATAACAAGATTATTGTAGCAACTTATGGAGTTGCGGCAGTTGGCATTAATATACCGCGTATCTTTAATCTTATGCTTATTGAACCTGGTAAGTCGTTTGTGCGTGTAATACAGTCTATTGGACGTGGTGTACGTAAAGCAGAAGATAAAGACTTTGTGCAAGTATGGGATATAACTAGTACGTGTAAATTTGCAAAACGTCATTTAACTAAGCGTAAGAAGTTTTATAAAGAAGCCAATTATCCATTTTCGATAGAAAAATTGGAGTGGAAGTAAATTAACATAATTAATATACCTTTTCTAGGTTAAAAGGTTATACACAGAGTTTTTAAGGTTAATAATTATGTACAATACACTTTATGAAAATACATACACTAGATAACACAGCATACGAATTAAATGAATTACCCGAAGTAGTTGATGATATTCAGTTTGCTATTTTTGACAACAGTGATCCAAAAGATGCGGATTACTATTTTACTCCATTAATATTTTTGGAAAGTTTTACTTCTCCAGCACTTGTGTTAAACATTGGAAACAATATTATTAAAATGCCGGTGGATTGGCAGTTATTAATAGGCGAAGAAGATGTTGGGGATCTCGAAGCAATACCATTAACTAGTATTAATGATAGGAACTTTAAAGCATTTTCGTTTAATAGTTTAAGTAGTTTTAATGCTAATTTCTTACCAGTTGAAATTGTTGACGTATATAACGAAGTTCAATGGTATAACCCAAGGTTAAAAAATGGACAATACCTAGCAGTTCCGATCAATAACAAGGAAAACCCGGACGTTGTTTATTTTATAAAAGATGTATCAAGAAATTCACAAGTAGTAGATTACGCTCAGGCTTGGTAATGGCAAAAAAACAACGTGCTTTAGATTTGTTTAAAGGTGTTATTCCTGCTATCGACAGAAAAGATTATTCTTATTACGATAGTTTAAGTGAAGAACAATTAAAAGAGTTTAGTTCTGTTTTAATTATGCGTTGGGGTGTGAATGTTGATGACACCGATCCTGAACTCTTACATTACTACCTTGCAAGCATAAACCATCATGCAAATAAAAACTTCTTTAATGTGTACAAGCATCCAAAATTGCAATGGTTAATGATTGTTGCAGGAAGTCCAAAATTTGGAAATTACAGACGAAAGTGGATTGGAAAGAAAAAAGAAAAAAACAAATACGCGGATGTTAAAAGACAATTGCTTGAAATATATCCAACCTATAAGGAAGAAGATATTGACTTATTAAGCACGTTTGTTACTAAAAAGGAATTAGTGCAATTTAATAAAGACAACGGCAATTAATTGTTTTAAAAAACAGCAATGACAAAAGAAATATACACTTGTAAATATTGTAATAAAGGATTTAAACGCGAAAATTCATTAGTAGTTCATCTATGCGAAAAGAAAAAACGTTGGCAGGAAAAAGACGACAAAGGTGTAAGACTTGGATTCAATGCGTATTTAAAATTTTATGATTACACACAACATTCAAAAAAAGTAAAAACACCAATGGATTTTATTAAAAGTCCATACTACAAAGCATTTGTAAAATTTGGACGTTATTGTGTTGATATTAGTGCTATAAATATTAATAAATTTATAGAATTTGTAATCAAGCAAAATAAAAAATTGGACTATTGGACAAGTGATGCATTATATACAGAATACCTATCTACTTTATTAGTTAGTGAAAATCCTGTAGATGCATTAACACGTGCTATTGAACATAGCATGAAATGGGCTACTAAACATAATTCAGATAGTAAGGATATGTTACGACACGGAAACACCAATACTAATTGTTATGCAATTACAAATGGATTTATCAGTCCATGGGTGTTATATAATTGTCTTAGTGGTACAGAATTTTTAGAAACACTCAATACCGAACAAATGGAAATTATATGGGATTTTATTAATCCTGAAATATGGGGTAATAAATTTAAAGATCGTCCAAGTGATGTTGAATATATTAAAGAAGTACTAAACAAAGCAGGATGGTGATATGCTAATGGATGCAGATGTTGATTTAGATTTTGCAGATCGAAATCAAATATTAAAATTAATTAAACATGTGCCTGCAAGGCAGGAATCAAACACAGAGAGTAAACAACATAATAGTGGCGTTTATGTAACTGATATTCCATTAGACCCAATACACAATTGTGCTAGTATAGATTATAAAGAAGCAAATACACGTGGGTATTTTAAGATAGACTTCTTAAACGTATCTGTTTATCAGCATATTAAAGATTACGAACACTATGATGAATTATTAAATAGGGAACCGCCGTGGCATAAATTATTGGACAAGAATTTTTGTACACAAATAATACATATTTCTGCACATTTCAATGCAATAGTCAAAATGAAGCCTAATTCAATACCACGTATGGCAATGTTTTTGGCATTAATACGTCCTGGTAAAAAGCATTTAATGGGTAACCCGTGGGAAAATATTTCAAAAGAAATATGGACAAGACCAGATAATGATGAATACTTTTTTAAAAAAGCGCACGCAGTAAGTTATGCAACATTAGTCGCACTACACATAAATATTTTAAATGAACAAAATTAATCAACTATATGTTAACGGATGTAGTTTCTCAAATGATCCACAAATATTTCATTATAGCAATGGAAAACAATACAGCGATTATTTTGAAGAAAACTATCAAATTAATGTAATAAACCGTGGAACTCCAGGATCGTGTAATAGAAGAATAATCAGAACTACATTAAGAGATTCACTAGAATTTGATTCAAATACCTTTGTGATAATTCAATTAACTGACTTGCACAGAACTGAGATTACTGCAAGTAATGATTGGTGGCAAAACGATGATGTTTTTGATCCTAGTCAACAAGAAATATGTCAAAGTATAAAACCCATAGATAGCAAAAATGGACTTTATAAAAAATACATCGAAGAGAGAACAAAATTAATTAACGACAAGCAGTTGTTTGATGAATTAATGGTTGATTTATTGCTGTTAACTAAATTCTTAAAATCCAAAAATATTGATTATTATGTATATAATCATGCATGGTTATTTAATAAGAACTTTGTTCCACACAGTAGTTCTTTTTATCAGAAAATTAACACTGACAGTCAAGTAAATGACTTCTTTAAGCCCTTGTCAGACATGTTAACTAATGAGGATGATTATTATAATGATGGAGGTAATCCTGTTCCAGGTGGTCATTTATCACAGAAAGGACATTACCGAATGTTTGAGACATTAATTAAATTGATCAATATCTTTGATTAGTGTTATTGCTTTTCTCTTGGATCTCTTTTGGGCAATATTGCTTAAACTAGTACAAGGCCCACTAAGAATCGTTAAATTTTTATTAGTAAACGTTACGCGATAATTTTTGAATATTAGCCATTCATCTTTTAGAAATAAGTTAATAGGTATGCTTCTATTAGATTCCCACCACCAAGTTTCGCCTAAGTCCAAAAATAGTCGTTTTTCATCTATATCTTCGATATCGCCAAAATTATACATGGATGTTAATACCTTGTCTTGATTCATAATAATGCCAATGTGCTCTTTGTCTGCATATAGCACAATTGATAGAAATGGATATTTCTCTGCTATTTTTTGAAATAACTTATTTTCCATGTATGTTTTATTTGTATAGTTAATTAAAATTTATTTATGTATTGTTATACAGTTGTTGCCGTTATTTGAATTTTAATTCAGATGTAAATTTGTTTTACTCTTATTCATAGTTCGTCTAAATATGCCTGATGAAAATTAGTTCTATCACTTTTCATTGCCCAGTACATGTCATCTTTATTATTTAACCATACATTTGAAAAATCCACACAATTTAATAAATAATTTACATGTATTCAACTAAAGTTTATTTTTATAACCAACGCCATACTGCAATGTTCTTTAATCCGAACATTACAAACGGTATCAATCTACCAAGGACAAAATTCGTGTACGCAGAAACATTAAAAGCGGTTAAAGGAATTGACACTACACTAGAATTTCAATTCTTAGACCAAAATCAAAAACCAATCAATTTGGAAAACACAACGTTAACGTTCAAGTTAATAAGAGAAAACTCGTTGTTAATGAGTAAATTATTAACTATCACTGTTCCATCAAAAGGAAAAGCAAAAGTAACGTTAAGCAACAGTGATTTATCAGCAGTAGAAACGCAACGTGCTAATTACAGTATAGAACGTGTATTTAATTCATTAACTGAGTTAGCGTACGTTGATGACAATGCAGAAACACAAGGTGTAATAGATATACTACCTGCGGTATCTTAAAAAGGAAATACAAATGGGAAAGAATAAAAAGCCAAATGCAGGAGCAAGTATTGTTTCTAAATTGCATTTGAAACTAGTAGAAATTGAACCAATCACAGAAGCACAACAGAACTTTTTTAACAATTATGATAGCGGCAAATGTCAATTATTAATGGGTTATCCAGGAACAGGAAAAACGTTCCTTAGTATGTACAAGGCGTTCGAAGAGTTAATTAACGGCGGCACAGACTTAAATCAAATTGTTATTGTACGTAGTGCTGTACCAACAAGAGACATTGGTTTCTTACCGGGCGACATTAATGAAAAGCAACAAGTATATGAACTACCTTATAAAAAGGTATGTTCTGAGTTGTTTGGAAGAGATGATGCGTACGAGATTCTAGTTAAGCACGGCATTGTGCGATTTATGATTACATCCTATGTGCGTGGCATAACACTAGACAACTGTATTATTATCATGGACGAGTTCCAGAACTGTACTTCACATGAAGCGGACTCAGTATTAACTAGACTAGGCAAAAAATCTAAAGCAATGTTTTGTGGTGATTTCATGCAAACTGATTTCACTCGCGACAAAGATAAAGACGTATGTAAATTTGTTAAAGTACTTGATTCAATGCCTAATTGGTTTGCAACTAACGAATTCGGTGTAGAAGATATTGTTCGTTCTGGATTAGTTAAAGCATATATCCGTGCTAAATATCTAGTACATAAAGACGGATTTTAAAATGAAAATATTTGAAGTTACAAATAACATTGGTTACTTAATCGAAAGTGTAATTTGGGAAAGTTACACTACTATAATGGAAGCCGATGTTAAGATGTCGCCGTGTTTCAATAAAACCAACAAAAAGCATTTAAAAAATGCACGCGTACAACAATCACTAAAAGACTTTTTAACTACAAAAGCAAAGGATCCAAGAGCTCCGTATGGTAGTAAGGATTATGCAATGACAGGAAAAGGCCCACTTAGTGGAATTAAACATGTAGGTTTAACACATGATGTTTCTGTTATGTATGAAATTAAAAATAATACAATTTACTTATTTGCTATTGGATCACACGATGACCTAGGGTTTGGAAAGCCAAATAATATTAAAAAACAAAAGAGTTTAGTTAAAAAAATTAATAACTTCTGTAATATAGAAAATATTTAGGAGAATATATTAACGTAAAAAACATTGTATCATTTGGGTGTAGTTGGACGTTTGGAGATGAACTATTAGATCCTGAATTGGAAAAGCAGAGAATTCCCAGTCACTACACACAAAACGACCAGTACCGATTGAGTCATTGTTATACTGGTTTATTAGCATCAAGATATAACCTAAAGCAAGAAAATTTATCATTTCCTGGTTCAAGTTTGCAAACTATGCAATGGAATTTAATGTGGTGGCTTAATAACAAATCAAAAGAATACATACATAATTCTTTACTTGTTGTTGGTCTTACTGAAGAAAGTCGTGTTAGTTGGTATGATCCAAAACATAAGAGTGAATTTGATGATCCAGAATGGAATAAGTATCTGCATGCAAAATGGTTAGACGGAGCAGGCCCAAACGTTGACCGCGGATGGTTTGATCTACATAAGCATTATTTAGTTATGACGGATAGTCCTGAACTACACCAGCTAAATTACGAAACTACTGTAAGGTTGTTTGATGGTATATCAGCAAGATATAATATACCAGTAGTCCAATTTAATGCATTGGCAACAACAACAACAACAGATTGTAGTACATTGTATGACTGCGACAGTAGACCAATGCTTAATAAAGAACACGGCGTATTTAAGCAACACGGGCACCCGAATGAAAAGGGGCACCAGTTAATTGCAAATTCTTTAGTAAAAATTATAGATAGTATTTAAAGTTAATGTATAATTTTATTAACACGTTGGTAAGTTGTAGTCGTGTTAATAGACTTGTGCATATAGTTTTTCATTGTTGCAAGTGAATGTTTACTTTGCATTCTCCGTACAAAGTAGCATAGTAGTGTTTTAAATTAGTAATAGTCCTCAATCTTTTTACTTTGTTACTACTAAAAATTGGCGAAGCATTGCTGTAGCACAACGCCGTATGCAAAGATATTGTGCTAGTACCAAAGGGTTGTTAAGTTGTTTTTCTGTCCCTTTTCATACACGCATTGACTCACGTGTGTACGCAATGAGTCATTTAACCTATCTGTTCAATACGAACAACTTAAATTACCTGTATCTACAATTGTTAATATATAATATTACGATGATAGATATTCTTTCTTACCTGCCTCCTAAACGTAAAAAATCCTCCAGTGGATGGATTTCGTTCAATGCTGTATGCTGTACTCATAATGGAGAATCACACGATAAGCGTGGCAGAGGCGGAGTATTATTAGAAAACGAACATGACTGGCGTTATCATTGCTTCAATTGTAACTTTACAGCAGGGTTTACGTTAGGTAAGCCTATTGGACTTAAAGCAAGAAAGTTATTAACTTGGTTGGGTGTTAGTAAAAGTGAAATTGATTGGCTTAATTTGGAAAGCCTTAGACATAAAAGTATCCATGATATATTAAGTGACAGAGACAAAGTTATTACTGCAAATATTAAATTTAATGATGTTAGTTTGCCGACTAATGCACGATTAATTAATAAAACTGATACACATACAATCAACTATTTAAAAAATCGAGGAATCAAATATAACCAATATGCATTTATGGTCACACCCAATGATAAGGGACGCAACAGTAATAGAATTGTAATTCCTTATACAAATAATGAAAAGATTGTTGGATACACTTCCCGATATCTAGATAATAAAAAACCCAAATATTTGAATGAACAGCAAGTGGGTTATATATTTGGATTAGACCTACAACACGATAATTGGAAATTTGTTATTGTTACGGAAGGAGTAATGGATGCAATAAGTATAGATGGTTGCGCAGTCCTCCACAATAAGATAAGTAACAAACAAGCACAACAACTAAAACAATTATATCGCGAAGTTATTGTTGTGCCTGACCAAGATAAAGCAGGATTAAAATTAATAGACGATGCATTAATGAATGGGTTTGGAGTTAGTATTCCTAAGTGGAATGATCCAAATATTAAAGATGTTAATGATGCTGTTGTAAAATACGGCAAAATAGCAACTGTTTTAACGATATTAAAATACAAAAATGCAAACAGCCTTAAAATTAAACTTGCAAAAAAAGAATTAGAGAGAAAAATTGAAAGAGTACACTAGGGAAATACAGAAGTTATTTTTGGAAATGATGCTTAACGATGCACAAAGTTTTGTGCGTGTGCAAAATATTTATAATATTGACAACTTTGATCCATCGTTACAAGCCGCCGCTACTATGATTAGCGAACATTCAAGTGAACATGGCACATTGCCTACGTTAGAGCAGATCAATGCAGTAACTAACAATAACTTGCAACCAGTTCCTGAACTTAACGACGGTCACTATGATTGGTTCCTGGATGAATTTGAAGGATTCACACGCAGACAAGAACTTGAACGTGCAATTTTGGAAAGTGCTGACTTACTTGAGAAGGGAGATTTTGATCCTGTTGAAAAACTTATCAAAGATGCTGTACAAATTAGTTTAACAAAGGATATGGGAACAGATTACTTTGCTGATCCTAAACAACGTTTGTTATCTATTAAAGATAACAACGGTCAAACAAGTACTGGTTGGCCAATGCTTGATAAGAAATTGTACGGCGGATTTAATCGTGGCGAATTACAGATTTTTGCAGGTGGATCGGGTTCCGGTAAATCATTGTTCATGCAGAACTTAATGATTAATTGGGTACAGGACGGAAAGAACTGTGTGTTTATTACATTGGAATTGAGTGAAGATTTATGTAGTATGCGTATGGATTCAATGATGACTGATACTGCGTCTAGTAAAATTTTCAAGGACATTGAAAATGTCGAAATGAAAGTTAAGATGTTGGCAAAGAAATCTGGTAAGTTACGTATTAAGTACATGCCAGCACAAAGCACAGTTAATGATATTCGTTCTTATGTAAAGGAATTAGAAATCCAAGAAAAGATTAAAGTTGATTGTATGTGTATTGACTACTTAGATTTGTTAATGCCTGTTAGTACAAAAGTTAGTCCTAGTGACTTGTTTGTTAAGGACAAATATGTGTCGGAAGAAATACGTAACTTAGCAAAGGAGTTAGATATTATTATGGTAACTGCATCGCAGTTAAACAGATCAGCAGTAGAAGAAATCGAATTTGATCACAGTCACATTTCTGGCGGTATTTCAAAAATTAATACTGCTGATAATGTATTTGGTATTTTTACCAGTCGTGCAATGCGAGAACGTGGAAGATACCAAATACAATTAATGAAAACACGTTCTAGTTCGGGCGTTGGGCAAAAAGTAGAACTTGAGTTTGATTTAAACACATTGCGTATCACAGATGCAGGATTAGAACCAGATGCTAATTCTCCTGTGGCTAGTGAAATAATGAATAAAATAAAACCAGGTGTGGCCAGTACTACAAGTACTCCAACACATAACATTCCTAAAGTTACTGGGGATGTCAAGTCTGCAAAACTCCAAAGTTTATTAAATAACATCAAAACGAAATAAATACAAACATATAAATTTAACTTATAGGGTATGATATGCAAAATAGAACACGAAGTATATTAGAAGAACTTGAAAGTCTGCATATCGAGCACGATAAAAAGCATGTTATTCAGAGTCGTGCGGACAATTTAATACAAAGTGCAGGTAGATTACTTGATTTAATTACCGAGTCGTATACAGAGGAAGAAGCAGACAATTTAACAAGAAAGTTTCTAAACTCAATAAGAACACGCGACGAAAGAAAGTTCCAACGAAGTTTAAAGAAAGTTAATGAAAGTTAACGAAGTTGTGCTTGAGAGTACTGATACATATCTAAATGCACTAAGTGCAAAACTCAGTAATATGAATGTTACTGATGCAATTGCGCGTGGGTTTCGTGATTCAAGAATCATAAGTAAATCAAAAGAATGGCTTGCTAAATGGAACGAAAAACTTACGCAATTAAAAGATCCTGATAATCAAGACATACTACAGCAATTATTACAACAGATTGCGTATACTGAAATGAATATAATTCCTAGCAGTATAAGCGACAAAGCAATACAGCAGTTAGTGGATTTGACAGCAACCAAACAAACAAATACTGGCATTGCGTTAAAGTATATGACCAAGTTAATGACATTAAGTTTAATAAAACCTGCAGAAGAAAAACAAGTAGTTGATTACGGTGATTATTTGCCTAACGATATGTTACAGCCTGGTAAAATTGTTCCTACTAGATATATTCTTGCAAATGATGATACTGTTTGGGTTAAGTTTAATGGTGATTGGTTTAAAGATATTGACAACTCGGATCATCAAGTTAAGTTAAGTGCAGAACCTGTTTATGACTCTTATAATAAGTTGGAAAATATGCGTGGACGTAATATTCCTATGCGTGTTGGACAAACTGGTTCACGTACATTAGAATTTCTGCATAGAAGTGAAACACAAGATTGGTTTAATACATATGAGTAAATTTGAACTTTTTAGTGAATTAAAAGAAGCAAGAGTTTTTAAAAACTTAAATCTTGTTGATGGCACAAAAGCAGACGAACTTGGTCTGTTACTGGTGAATATGTTTTTTGCACTTAATTTTATATGGCACGAAGATCGTTCTAGTGCAATTAAGTATGCTCGTGATATAATGAGTCAGCCTGCATTTAAAGGATTCCGAACTACACAACCGGACATGTACAATACAATTGTATTGTTATTACACCAAGAAAAGTATTCAGATAAGTTAATAACACGTTATGATATTGTTATTCCTGAATTACGTATTAAACGTATATTACGTGATATGGCTGGTGGTAGAGTAGACGAAGATGATTACCATCAGTTATTCTTATTATTGATGAGAACTATTAGAGGTTGGTCAAGTGATCATCAACGTGTACGTAGACAATTGCATTTATACGATGAAATGACGTCGTTTGATAAGATCCGTAATCTGCGTTGGTTAATGTTGCAGATGCGCACTGGCAAAGCACGATACAGTGATATGTACCCATCGTTACAAAAAATTTGGAATAGATTAACATAATATTTTTCCTAAATTTGTATAAATAAGTGTAAGGAAAAACAACGGGTTATTCCTACATACAAAGTTAAGGAGAAATATTATGGCAGACGTATCAAATAACGCTACAGTTAGTCAAAGTCAAGGTTTTGGCGCTACCACTCACATTATGTCAGTTGCTACTGGTACTAACATGGAAGCAGTTGCTCTTGAAGCACAAGCAGAAGGTTTTACTGTTGTTGGTGTTGAAGGCACAGCAAACGGTGATATGATTGCACTACAAGGTACTGGTACACCATCAGTAACTAATGCAGTTCTTGAGGCTACTTTCGAAAACTAAGATTTAGTTTTAGAATAGAAACTCTAAACCCAGGTTTTTTAGCCTGGGTTTTTTTATGACTTAAATAACGTCATACTTAATTAATAAGAGTGAATTGTATGTTCGAAGTAGATAATAAAAAAGAACAGAAAAAATATAAACGCAAACTTCCTCCTGCATTGAAAAAAGAAATGGATAGGAATGTTTCAACTAACAAAGAATGGGGAAGTTATAATGCATCGATCCCCAAAATTGTTAGATGATATGAAGGACGTTAAAACAATTTTTGAAAGTCCTGACGGCGGTAAAACAGTTTTTGCACGTGAATTTGGATCTAATACTCGAAGACAAATATACACTGAGAATAACTTAGACTGGCATTTGTATTTACGAAGTAATGATTGGGATGTACTAGCAGAAGAACACCCATGTATAAAGGAAGCACTTGAACAACTTAAAGTTATGGAATCTTTGTGCAGTCAATAACAGTTTATACATTGTTTGATATTACTGAAACCGGAGTAATTCGTAGTTATAAAATGGATAATCTTCCTTTTGTTACAAAGGACAAAAAAACTATAACAGATGAAATTGGATGGAGATTTGCCAGACAACAACAAAGTAACTTGGAAGTCTTATTACAAGTAATGTCCTTGCGTGTGCAACTACATAACATTGTTATGCACGGAGTAAAAAACGAATCATTATTGAAGCATTGTTTTAATAAAAAGTTTAGTGGAAAAAATAATGTTTGGAGTTTGACTTTTGATGTTGAGCAAATAGACGCATTAAGCAACAACGATAATTCAATCGGTGCATTGTGTAGTGATTGTAACCATGTTCCGATGCTAAATAACCTTAATGAAACTATTGACGATAATTACTTAGATTGTGACAAAGCAAATATATATTTTATGTTAAATTAATATGACAAAAAATTTCAAAAAAATAAAACATAAACTTAAAAGACTATCCAAGGCCGAAGAAACAAATAACAACTTAATAGTTCAGAAAGGAAATGATTTTATTGTTTACAGTACGTACAAAATAAACAAAGATAATGAAAAATTCAATATTTATATTATTGATAATGAACAGTTTATTGATACATTATTTAATTCGTCCTCTGCTATTGCTTGGTGTAATGCACATAAAGGAAATGACATTGAATTAGCAAACAATATTGTTAGTTCGGACAGAGCAATTGAGTTTCTTAATAACGACATTGCTTATACAAAAATATTAATTAAATTGAAAAGCACTCCGCATATACATCAAAGTATATTACTTGCTAGATTAACCGAATACGTTAATAGACAAATGCAATTAAAAGTAAACTTACATAAATATATACAACGTTCAAAACAGATTAAAAGCGAAGGATTTTCAAATGAATTTACAACAACTAGCACAACCACACAGTTCAACAACGTACGCTAAGATTTTCGAATCTCAGTTTGGTGTAAGTCTTAATTTGGACTTGTCCTTAAAACACGCAACACAATATCTAAACACAACAAAGAACCTGATTGAAAATTATAAACAATCAGATAAACTTCATACTAGTCAAAATGATTCCATATACATGCAAGGCTTAATGTTAGAACAAGCATTAACTACGAAAGTTCAAGAACTTTCAGAAGAAGACGCTGGATCATTTGGTGGTAATAATACAAATACAGGAAAAACTATGAAACCGATTGTACCAGGCAAAATGTCAGGCGAGTATGCTAATGCCTTAAAAAAGACAGCAATGGGAGAAGATATCTCCGTTAAGGAATGGAAGAAATTACAAAAGCAAGGCATTAGTGAAAGTTTACTAACTGTACTTGAAAGTAAAGAAACTTCAATTAAGTTAATGTCTAAGATTGTGGAGTCTAGAAAAGTAATCAACGAAGATGAAGTATCACAAGCACAAGTTGTACTAGCGGCACAAGATATGGTTGACCGTGTACAAAAGATGATCGAAGATATGATTGATTTACAGTACAAAGATGTACCTGCACTAGCAGACACTATGAAAGGTGAATTAGGTACAGACCAAGCAACTCAATTTAAAGATGCTATGGGTTCAGCAATGGCAACATTGTCCGATACACTTAACGCTACTAAAGATCAAATGGATGCGGCAGTTGCAATCGTAACAGGCGAAGAAGTTGCTTCTCCAATGGGCGATTTAGAAGGTGTTGATATGGAACCTGAAATGGATATGGATATGGGTGATGCAGATGATGTTGATACAGATATTCCAATGGATGCAATTCCAGTTCCAGACGATATGGATGCAGACTTAGGCAGAGAGAAAAGATAAATGAAAACATCCGAAATACTACACGAATCTAACTTAGAGCAATTAGCCGCATTAGGACAATTTCTAATTGGTCGTGCTAATGATAAAAATGCTACGTCTAAGTTAAGTGTAGAAGCGTTTATTTCTATTGCTGAGAAGATGGGCATTCCGTTAGATGCAGAATCATTACAAGACATGGTAATGCAAGGTGAGTTAGAAAATGTTATTACTAACATGGATAACAAAGAAATTACATTTAATAGTGAAAAGCAAGTTCAGGATAATCCAGATTTATCAATGGATAAAGCACGTAACACAGTAAACAATATGGCACAACGTGCTATGAGGAAGAGAAACTAATGAATAATTTAACAGAAGATATTAGAAGTGATTTAACTAAGATTTTTAGTGAACGCAAAGAGGAAGTTGTTGCCGAAGGTAATATGTCATACGCTATGATGGAAAACACCAGCAGAGACTTATATGCGTGTTTACAAGCACTACAAGAACATGGTAGTATTGAAGCCTGGAGAAAAGCAACTGACCCTAGTACTTACGAAGAAGAAGGAATCATATCTCTTATAGAAACGTGCAAGGACATGGTTAACGAATTTGGCGGAGAAATTAATGCCTAAATTTACAGAAATGTGGGATAAAGTCCTTAAAGAGAAACTAGTAGCAAAAACAAATGTAGGCAACACTACACTAGGCTTCGATGACAAAGGTACACTTAGTGCTAACGGCAAAATTGGCGGTTTAGATGTTAGTGCAAATTCAAAAGGTCATGCACAAGCAACAGGTAAGGTTGCTGGTGGAACTATGCCAACTGCAGTTAATAAAGACGGCGACGGCGGATATGCATACAGTAAAGGACCTAACCAAATTTCAAAACGTGTTCCACTTAATAACAGTAAAGAAGTAGACGAAGTAAATGAAGCGTCCTTTGTAACAAGCACACAAAGAGCACCAGGTGTATCTCCTGATTATGGCTTCTATACAGTTGAAAAAGGTGGCAAATATGAATTAAGGTTTAATGACGGCAAAGATGATGAGTCATTGGGCATATACGATACTTACGCTGAATTACAACAAGCACAAGAGTACGCAAAGAAAGAAATGCGTAAGCATTTGAGAGACCGTGGTGTTTCTATGCAAAAGCCAATGGATTACAACATTACACAAGATAAAAATGGTAATTACGTAGCAAAAGTTAATGATAGTAATGTTGGCGAGTACGTAATTGGTACATATAAATCAGAGAAAGAAGCAAAGTGGGCAATTGATATCCACAATAAAACATACGATAAGGAAGAACGCATGGATGCTACAGGACATGAACAGGTTGATGAGTTAGAAGAAGCAGACGATCTTAAATACGATTTCGACAGAGACAATACAATGCATTTGAAAGAATGGAAAATTGTTATTAACGGCAACACGTACACTACATCACGTGGCGAAACAGAAGACGAAGCAATTAATAATTTCTGGAAAGCAGTTGTTGAGAAAGAAGGCATTAAGAAATTCTTAGGCGACATGGTATTTGCACAAGCAGTAGTATCCAACGAAGAAACTGTAGTTGAGTCAGACGAAGAATTATCTGACATTCTTAGAATTGCAGGTTTAAAATAAGGATTTAAAATGATTATCAACGACTTAGATAAGTTATTATATACATCTGGTATTACTAACCAATTAAACGAAGCAAGAATTCCGGACGTTGAGTACGTTGAAAGCAAGACCAAGGGCGTAATTTCTAAAGTTATTGCTAAAATGGTTTCGTACATGGGCGGTTCGTGGACTAGATTAAACACGCGTTACATGAAGTTAGAATTTCAATTAAAACGTTTAGACGAAGCAAAGAAAAAACTCAATTTAGAAATTACAGATAAAATTCAAAGCGACACATTTGATCCTGAGGATGAATTATTAACACGTGTTGTTGAAACCAACGATGCAGTGTTTACATTATCAAAACGTACAATGCGTCAAAAAGCAGACAAAGTTGATCGCAAAGCAATTATTGAAGAAATGCCAAAGGAACTTCAGGAACGTCTAGATTTTTTAACAGATGATATGTTACCTGAACTAACTAAAGCAATTGAATTAGTAGTTGAAAAACATACAACACGTTTCGAACCAGAAGAAGTTAAGCCTTCGCTACGTCCTAGACGTAAAACTAAATTTAAGCAATTTGGCGAATCATTAAATGAAGGTGTTAGTGATAGATTTAAACAATTGTTTCAAAAGTTCTTTACGCAGTACGACAAGAAGTTAGAATATATTAAAAATATCTAACTCAATTTCCAATTAAGATAAATCAAAGTTATATTAACTGTTCATCTTAATTAAAATACAACAATGAATACATTACTAATAGATAGATTTCCGTATAAGGAATTAAGTCGTTCAAGCACTAGTGGAAAACGTTTGTACAATACTCCAACTGGTGCATTGCCGTCAGTAACTACTATATTAAGTGCCACAAAACCACAAGAACAACGCGATAGTCTTAACAATTGGCGTAAAGCAATAGGTGAAACACGTGCTAATGCTATTTGTACTGAAGCGGCTAATCGCGGAACACGCATGCACAAGTATCTCGAAGATTACATTAATGACGGTGTACTTAAAAAGGTAGGGTCCAATCCGTTTGCTAAAGAAGCACATTTAATGGCAGAGGAAATTATTGATAAGGGTATGTGTAATGTAAATGAATGTTGGGGTACAGAAGTATCGTTGTATTATCCTGAAATTTACGCAGGCACAACGGATTTAGTAGGCGAATATAACGGCAAGCCTGCTATTATGGATTTTAAACAATCAAATAAACCGAAAAACGACGAGCGAGTACAGGACTATTGTCTGCAATTAGCCGCTTATGCTGAAGCACACAATGCTGTTTATAATACTGAAATTAAAACAGGTGTTATTTTAATGTGCGTAAAACCTAATCAAGTAAAGCCGGGGGTATTTCAAAATCAAAAATATCAAGAGTGGGTTATTGAAGGTAACGAATTCAAGAAATGGAAGAATGCATGGTGGAAACGTGTAGAGGAATACTACGAGAAACTATTAGCATAAATAGTTAAATACTACGTAATTAAAGTAAAGAACATGGCAATCACACAAATTTCAAAAATTACACATCGTAAAGGTCTTAATGAAAACCTACCACAACTAGCAGGCGCTGAACTTGGATGGGCAATTGATGCTCGACGTTTATATATTGGAAACGGTAAAGTAGTAGATGGTGCTCCTACTATCGGAAATACTGAAGTTCTTACGCAGTATAGTAACATTTTAGAGATTGCGTCTGCGTATATATATAAAGGCACTGCGGCAGGATACGAAGTTATAACAGGCCCTACTGTAAGTCAGCCAACTACAAGAACATTACAACAAAAGTTTGATGATACAGTTAGTGTTCGTGATTTTGGTGCTACTGGCGACGGTGTAACAGACGACACGTCTGCAATTAACAGAGCTTTGAGTGAATTATACACACGTGAAGTTAATTCTGAGATTCGTCGTAGTTTATTTTTTCCTGCAGGCACGTATAAAGTAACAGACACAATTAAAGTTCCGTCGTATGCTAAATTACACGGAGAAGGAGCTAAAAGTTCCACAATTACGTATTATTCTCCTGATGGTGGCGCAACTATTGCAGATGCTGTAGTTAGAACCACAGATAGTAAAAACCAAACTGGCGTTAATATTGGAAATTTCAGTGCTACGGTGCCAACTGATATTGAAATTAGTAGTATGGGTTTTGAATCAACTAGTAATAATGATATATTTTTATTAGAAAGTACAACAAATAGCTCTTTTGAAAACATTTCATTTGTTGGACCTAAAACAGTATCTACTTTATCAGCGTCAGACGATAAGTCGTGCATTAAAATTCAAGGAACAACCACATTAATTCCAAAAAATCTCAGTTTCAATAATTGTGTAACCCATGGAACAGGATTTGGAATGAATATTAATAGTAAAACAAATGCTATTACATTGTCGAATAGTAGTTTATCTTCACACTATAAAGGGGTATTGTTGGGCGATGCGCCTGTAAATGGTGGACCAACTGGAACTCGTATTTCACAAAATATGTTTGATGATATCCTTGCTCAAGGAATTGATATTGATACAGTTAGTAAAAATATATCAGCATTTAATGTATTTTATGACGTAGGCAATAATTTCAATGGTGCTGGAAATCCATTCTCTACTGTTATTGATATTGCCAATGCTGATAATGTTAGTATCGGTGATATGTTTGAGCGTAACGATGCAGATAGTGTAACTTATCAGCGTATATCAATGAATGAAAATGCATCAATTGCATTTGATTTAAGTAAAAAAATTGTACTAGGAACATATGCACGTGAAGTAGGTAAGATCGCTCCACTGACTGATAATACAGCAGTTGCCGCTACTATTTTTACTGTTGATTTAACCGACACACATACAAATGTTAATATAGGAACATTTAAAATGGACTATGCTATTAAACGCGATGGCGTTGTTCGAACTGGTTCAATTAATATAGCATGTGACGGCGGAACGCCTGGATCGTTAACATATAATGAGTCATACAATGAGAATGCTGTGTCGGGTATTACATTTAGTGTTACACAAAGTGGCACAGACGTATCAGTAAATTACACTGCATCAAACACAGGCAATAACGCAACATTAAGTTATTCTTTAGAGCGTTTGTATTAAAAAGGTTAAACTAACCTAACCTAAATTGAACTATAGGTTGAAGCATAGTATTAACTTATTTGTGAGTCTATATAATTTAGACATAATTAATATACACTCACAAGAAGAACTAGCATATGTCTATTACAGTAACTAAACGCAATGGCAAAAAAGAAGACCTTAATTTAGAAAAACTACACAAGGTTGTATTTTGGGCAACAGAAGGAATTACTGGCGTTAGTGCAAGCCAGGTAGAATTAAAAAGTCACATTCAATTCTATAACGGAATCACAACTAAAGACATACAAGAAACATTAATTAAATCAGCGGCCGATTTAATTACAGAAGAAACTCCTAATTACCAGTTTGTAGCAGGACGTTTAATTAACTACAGTTTACGCAAAGAAGTTTATAGACAGTTCAAGCCGCGTCATATATATGAAATTGTAGTTAAAAATGTAAATAATGGATTTTATGATCCAGAACTATTACATGAGTACACAGAAGGCGAATGGAATTATATTAATAACTTTATTAAGCATACACGTGACGAAGATTTTACTTATGTTGCAATGGAACAATTTCGTGGCAAGTACCTAGTACAAAATCGCGTTACTAACGAAATCTTTGAAACACCACAAGTATGTTATGCATTAATTGCGGCAACATTGTTTGCACATTATCCAAAGAAAGGTAAGAAAACACGTTTACATTGGGTCAAAGAATATTATGATGCAATTAGTACACATCAAATTAGTTTACCTACGCCTGTAATGGCGGGTGTGCGTACACCACAAAGACAGTTTAGTAGTTGTGTATTAGTTGAAACAGACGATAGTTTAGACTCTATTAACGCAACAACAAGTGCTATTGTTAAGTACGTAAGTCAAAAAGCAGGCATTGGTATAGGAGCAGGCAGAATTAGAGCATTAAACTCGCCTATTAGAAGCGGCGATGCTTATCACACAGGTGTTATACCTTTTTATAAACACTTTTCAACTGCTGTTAAATCGTGTTCGCAAGGTGGTGTTAGAAGTGGTTCAGCAACATTGTATTATCCGATTTGGCATTTAGAAGTAGAGGATTTACTAGTTCTTAAAAACAATAAAGGTACAGAAGAAACACGTATTAGAACATTGGATTACGGTGTTCAAATGAATAAACTTATGTACGAACGTTTATTAGCAGGTAGTCACATTACATTGTTTAGTCCTGATGATGTTCCTAAGTTATATAATGCATTCTACGAAGATCAAGATGAGTTTAAACGCTTGTACGAAAAGTATGAACGTAAAACTTCTATTAGAAAGAAAAAAGTTCCTGCTATGGAATTGTTTAGTACATTTATTCAAGAACGTAAAGACACAGGTCGTGTGTACTTAATGAATGTTGATCATGCTAACGAACATAGTTCATTTAAGCCTGATTTAGCACCAGTTAAAATGAGTAATCTTTGTTGTGAGATAGACCTACCAACAAAGCCACTTAATAGTTTCGAAGACGAAGAAGGCGAAATTGCATTATGTTCATTGTCTGCTATTAATTGGGGTGCATTTAAAACACCAAAGGATATGGAACGTGCTTGTAATTTAGCAGTACGTGGATTAGATTCATTATTAAGTTACCAAGAGTATCCTGTTAAAGCGGCACAAAAGGCTACTGAAAGCCGTAGGCCACTAGGCGTTGGTATTATTAACCTTGCTTACTTTTTAGCAAAACATGGCGTTGGATATAATGACCAAGAAGGATTAGAACTAGTTGACACGTGGGCACAACATTGGAGTTACTACTTAATTAAAGCAAGTAATGAATTAGCACAGGAAGAAGGTGCATGTCCATTAAGTAATGAAACTAAGTACAGTGATGGCGTATTACCAATCGACACATACAAGAAAGAAGTTAATGAAATTGTTAAACATAAGAACAAGATGGATTGGACTAACTTACGCAAAGACCTTAAGAAATATGGTGTTAGAAATAGTACGTTAATGGCACTAATGCCTAGTGAAACAAGTTCTCAAATTAGTAATGCAACCAATGGTGTTGAGCCACCAAGAAGTTACGTGTCAATTAAACAAAGCAAAGATGGTGTAATGGCACAAGTAGTACCTGAGTTTAGACATTTAAAGAATAAGTACGAACTGCTTTGGGACCAACCTGGTCCATCTGGATACTTAAAGGTAATGGCAGTATTACAAAAGTACATTGACCAAGGTATTAGTGTTAATACAAGTTACAACCCTATTCAATATGAAGATGAGAAAATTCCAATGAGTAAAATGTTGGAAGACATTATTACGTTTTATAAGTACGGCGGAAAGCAGTTGTATTACTTCCAAACATTCGATGGTGCGGGTGAAGTAGCAGTCGATGATGATGACTGCGAAAGTTGTAAGATTTAAGGAGAAATATGTCAGTAATTAATTTTAGTAAAGAAAAAAGCCACATTGATAGTCCAATGTTTGTAGACCCAAATGGGTCAATGGGATTTCAACGTTACGAAACATTAAAGTACGAAAAGATTGATAAATTAACAGACAAGCAAATGGGTTTCTTTTGGAGACCTGAAGAAGTCGAACTTAACAAAGATGTTAAAGACTTCAAAGGTTTGAGTGAGCACGAAAAGCATATCTTTACATCTAACCTTAAACGTCAAATACTATTAGATTCAGTACAAGGAAGAAGTCCAAGTTTGGGATTCTTGCCATTAATTAGTATCCCTGAGTTAGAAGCATGGACTACACTGTGGTCGTTCAATGAAACAGTACATAGTAGAAGTTATACACATATCATTCGCAATGTATATGCAGACCCTAGTGTTGTATTTGATGAGATGTTAGACATTCAAGAAATCATCGATTGTGGTGTAGATGTAAGTAAGTACTACGATGATTTAATTGAATACAGTAATTACTATCAGTTACTTGGATACGGAACACATACAGTTAATGGTAAGAAAGTAGAGATTACAGAGTACGAGTTAAAGAAACGTATTTACTTAGCAATGTTGAGTGTGAATGTACTAGAAGGTATTAGATTCTATGTGTCGTTTGCTTGTAGTTGGGCATTTGCAGAACTTAAATCAATGGAAGGCAATGCTAAGATTATTAAGTTAATTTGCCGTGATGAAAACCTACATTTAGGATTCACACAAACTGTTCTTAAAATGATGCCAAAAGATGACCCTATCTTCGCAAAGATTAAAGAAGATACAAAAGAAGAAGCAACAAAAATGTACTTAGAAGCAGTTCAACAAGAAAAAGATTGGGCTAAATACTTGTTTAAAGATGGTTCTATCATTGGTTTAAATGAAGAACTATTATGTCAGTACGTTGAATTCATTGCGAATAAACGCATGAAGGCAGTTGGATTGGAATCACCATTTAAAGGTGGTTCAGACCCACTACCGTGGACAGGTAAATGGATTTCAGGTTCTGAAGTTCAGGTCGCCCCACAAGAAACACAAATAACTTCGTACACTATTGGCGCAGTTAAACAAGATATTACAGACGAAACATTAAAAGGATTTAGTTTATGATTACGATTTATAGTAAAGATGGATGTCCATATTGCGTTAAAGCAAAGGACTTATTAGAAGAATACAGCATTGAACATACTGTGATTAAAATCGACGAGGACGATACTGCTAAAGATTTTGTAGTTAGTGAAGGCCATAGAACAGTTCCACAATTGTATGTTAAAGAAACATTATTAGTTGAGGGCGGTTTTGATGGTTTATCTGCTGTACCAAAAGAATTAATTATATCACGTGTTGGTGAAATTTTAGACGACTATACTAATTCCGCGAAGTAATGATACAAATATATAAAGGTACAATTTATAGTTTTAAGTTACTCAGTGGCGAAGAATTCATTGCTGAAGTAAGCGAAGTTGGGCATACAGATTACGATATAACTAATCCACTTGGAGTTGCTTTAACAGCACAAGGACCTGATACATTTCCTGCTATGATTGCAGGTAACATGAAGTGTGTTATGCAATTAAATAAATCTGCAATTGCTGTAGTTGCTGAAGTCGAAGAACATATTCAACAATCATATCGAAAAGCAATTGAGGAAATGCATAACGAACCTACTAAACAGGTTCTCACTGAATAAATAATATTATGTCAGCAGTTAGTAGAGTAGGAGACAGTTTAAGCACAGGACATGGTTGTACAGGAAGTACAACTATTGCTAGTTCAAACACGGACGGCTCCGTAAAAGTAGATAATATAAATGCAATAGTTGTTGGAGCACCAACAGTATCGCATCCATTTCCGCCTAATCCACCGTGCGCTCCACATGTTGCTAATTTAAATGCAGGTTCAAGTTCAGTTTTCATTCAAGGAATTGCTGTAGGAAGAGTAGGCGATAGTGCAGATGCAGGAGCAATGACATCGGGTAGCAGTAGCGTATTCGCAGGTTAACATGCCTTATCAATGGATAGACAAACTTAACGAAAGCAATAGTCGTTTACACAAAGAAGCAGTTATTGGCGAAGCATATACTGCTTGTACACTTGGCAGTAAAGAAGCATGTATATTCTTGGAAAATGCACAAGAAGCGTACGACCCGTTTACAAAGTTCCATACAAAACAAGTACCCGAAACAGAAGGTCTAACAAATAAAAAAAATAGTTGGCACTTCTTTCAGTTCTTACTTAAAGATTTAAGTACAAGACGTATTACAGGTAATAATGCAATACAACAGGTATATGAGTTAAGTAAAGAGTTCGATAGTGATAATTGGAATAAACTAGCACGCCCTACATTACTAAAAGATTTACGCATTGGTGCAACTGCTAAAACATTTAATAAAATATTAAAAGGTACTAAGTACGAAATACCAACATTTGAGTGTATGTTGGCATCCGATTCCAAAAAACATCAGAAGAAATTAGTTGGCCATAAGTTTGTGCAAAAGAAACTTGACGGTGTTAGAACATTAGCAATTATGCATCCAAGTTACATAGAACTGTATAGTAGAAATGGCAAACAGTTCGAAAACTTTAAATCAATCGAAAGAAGTTTGCGTGCTGTTAGAGATGAGTTTTATAAAGCATTGCCGTATTTGTATGACCCTATCGTACTTGATGGTGAAATAATGAGCGATGATTTTCAGAGTTTAATGCGTCAAGCACAACGTAAGCAAAATATACAAACAGAAGACTGTGTATACCACGTTTTTGATTATTTGCCGTACGAAAACTTTCAAACAGGCTTATGGTCGCAAGTACAAGAAGATAGATATGTATTTTTAGACGGAGTTCGTGAAAAAGTACAACATTTGAGCAATGTTGAAATACTACCAACTCCTATGTTAGTTGATTTAGATACCGAGGAAGGTCATAACGAAATGACAACGTATGCTACTAAATGTGTTGAAGATGGGTATGAAGGCATTATGATCAAGGACCGTTTTGGTGTTTATGAATGTAAGCGCAGTGCGCAGTGGCTAAAATGGAAGCCCGTTATTACAGTTGACCTAACAGTAATTGATATTGAAGAAGGTACAGGTAGAAATATAGGTAAATTGGGTGCATTAGTTTGTGCGGGCAAAGACCAAGGAAAGGAAATTCATGTTAATGTTGGTTCAGGCTTAACTGACAAAAACAGAGAAGAATTTTGGACAGAAAAAGACAATTTAATTGGTCAAATAGTTGAAATTAAAGCAGATGCTATCACTAAGAATCAAGATGTGGATAACAACATTTATAGTTTACGGTTTCCTAGGTTTGAACGTTTTCGTGGATTTAACCCGGACGAAAAGTTATGAGTAATTTAGTTACTTTATTAACAGATCCAGCAACGGGCGGAACATTTATATCTTGGAGTATTGAATACCTAGCAGGACATAATCAAATGTATGCAACAAAATGCAACAAATACGTTCCGTTAGTTGATAATCCAATTATGAAGCGAAATGCACATGGATATAGACCAAATCAGTTTGATAATTCAACAGACATAGTCAATGCAATACAAACATTAGAGTCTTTACCCGAGACACCTGATAAAAAGTTGGACTTAATATACCTTCATCAATATTATTATCATCTAGATGAGCATAAGGATTGGTATAAAGCATTGGATGCAATATTTGATACAGGATGTCCAATAATTGTAGTAAAGTTACCAAAATCTTACGTTTTATATAATGGGTTATATACTAAAAGAACACCGGGTGGGATTGAGAGAACTGTGCGTGATGAAAAATTTGTCAAAGATACAGTACGTACTGATGGAAACATTAAAGAAACATTTGAAACTAATATCGAATACTACTTTAATGACGATAAACATCCATGGAATCATTCAACTGTAACAACTATATATGATAAACGAGAGTTATTAGCTCTAAACTTTCGACCTTTTGATACTAGACAAAATGATACTATGTTTAATACACAGCCACGTGGCCAAACTCTTAATCTAGTAACAGTTGATATATGGATGAATATGAACAATACTATCTACGATATAATGAATTTCTTAAGTATATCAATTGACCGAGAAAGATACAATAAGTGGTTACCGATATATAACGAATGGAAAAAACTACACACTAAGCGTGTTATGTGGTGCTGGTATTACGATCAAATTATCGAATACATAATCAAGGGACACGAAATGGATTTGCAACGGTTTGATCTTGATATATATCAAGAAGCAACCATTCAGCATACTATGATTTACGATTACGGACTTAATTTTAGGACGTTCAATTTAAATAAATTCACAAATACTAAACAACTACATGATTTGTTAGAACCAAATACACACACATTAACAGATTATGAATACAGTTAAATTAGTTGATATACAAGAAGCAATACACAATGCGTTACGTGCTACGTTTGAGAAACCCGATTTAGAATTTGCCAAAAACATGTACTTTCAGCAAAAGTTTGAAAAACACCATGATTGTCAAATAATAAAAAGTTACTCACAAAAACAATCTTTGTCATCTACTGTCGGTGATATTACGTATTGGTATGCATTGCAGTTTAAACATTCGCATGATATTACAATGTTTGTTTTGAAGTGGACGTAATAAATACTATGTGCCTATACGCAAAGACCCAAGTGACTTAGTAGGCTTCAACAATGCACTTAAACATGCAATAAACGAAGCAAGTAAGGATCATAATAAAACTATATGCACTGTACTCCAAACGGATTGCGGATGCAAAGTAATCAAAACAATTGACGACCCAGAAAGTTTAAATTCAGGTATGAGTTTAGTTGACAAAGATGTTAGCGAGACAATGAAGAACTTTAACC
>Ga0208299_1000197_pt1 | contig 57807 bp, 89 predicted proteins | sample 15_taG_FD_184089 | JGI IMG/M metagenome (GOLD analysis project Ga0208299, IMG submission 184089) | Marine viral communities from the Subarctic Pacific Ocean - 15_ETSP_OMZ_AT15312 metaG (SPAdes) (version 2) | ecosystem: Environmental > Aquatic > Marine > Oceanic | place: Pacific Ocean | collected... | reverse complement strand
AATGAAAGCAACCTATGAAGAACTGGAAGAAACACTGAAAGAAATCCAACGCGCATCAATAAGTGCAAAACGAGAAGGATTAAATTTCGAGTGGCTTTATAGAACTTGTGAAGATGTTTTGAATCCAAAATCAGAGTTCACTAGTCGTGGTCAAATCGCAGTAAAAGTTGACGATGCAATGGTGTAGTCTTAGACCCCTGGACGATTTGCGTACGGTTTATAAAGACAAAAACATATATATGCCTTTGTGTGAGTTCATAGAAACTGAAGCAAAGCGTATTCTAAAAATTAAATATTAATATTTTTTTGCAGAAGAGGGATTAAAATGATGATAAATAGAAATCGCAGATGGAGTGATGAGCAAAAGACGTTTGGAATTGTAACATATACACATGACAAAATGTACAGGAATACATCATTTATTCTTGATTCTGGTAGAGTTGCTCCGTTTTTTAGTAGAAGAAAGAAGACCACAACCCAGATGAGGAGGAAGAATGATTGAGACTATTGAGCATGATGAAGAAACGCCCCCTAAACAGGAAGGAGTTGAGCGTATTAGATTCTGCCAAAATGGTGAGACTATCTTCAATGATGAAAATGGCAATCTCAAGCTGGTCATTAAATCATCAGGCAATGTCGGGTATGATAGTGTCATGGAGGAAGAACTCCACATCATACAAAAGGAGGAGGATGAAAAAGATACTCAATAAAAATGTGACTGTTTGTCGGAGTTGTACGATCATATTTTCATATGAGGAAGAGGATGTTCGGTGCAAGTCTGGTGTTAGTAGTTTGTATGATCCAGACATGACAGCATATACCAATTGTCCTAAATGCTCTGAAGAGACTAGATTGTTTTCGTTTAGCACCAATTACATGTGAGGAAAAATGATTCTTAATCCTGGTAGTAGGGAAGCAATTAAGGAGGGTTGTACTTGTCCTGTGATGGATAACGGATATGGCTCAGGGTCAGGCTATAGGTCGGATGATGGGGAGATGTTGTACTATATTAGTGATGATTGCATCCTACATGTTAAGGCTAACAAATCAATAAACTAAAAATAATCTAAAAAAAGGTTTGACAATAATGTTGGATGTAACTATAACTTTATACATCAACACAAAACAAACCTAAACAAACCCAAAAGATCAAAAGCACTGATACTGATTATAGACGATTCTTTGAAATTGCTTTTTCACTTTTCATGTTTTTTGGTCTTATTCTTTTGACATTTTTTTGAGGCTACAAAATGTTGACACAAGAGACAATAGACAACTGGCAAAAAGCAAAAGATGTTCTTGCTGAAGCAAAGCAGGTTGAGATGGATTTGCGAACAATCATTTGCAATTCAATCTTGGAAGACAAGAAAAAAGGTGTGGTTCACAACAAAGACTTTGGAGTCGATGTCGTTGCAACTGCAAAAACAAACATGAAGATTGATGAATCCGCATTGACTCATGTTTATTCAAGACTTTCTCCAGAAGAGAGAAAGTGCATACGCTACAAGTACGAAGTTCGGGCTAAAGAATACAAAACATTGCCTGAAGATTCAATTTTTCACACAGTCGTTGTTGAGACTCCTGGGACTCCAACACTGGCAATCAAAGAACTCAAATGAGGCAATATGGGAGATATTTGGACTCCAAAACCAAGAGTACTCAGAACAGAGGAAGAGAAGGCGGAGATAAGACGAAGGAGGTTGATAAAACAAAAAACAGAAAGAGAAAGAAAAAAGACTCGTATCAAAGCGAGAGGGCTTGTTGCAAAGACTCGATCCCTTGATGATGGAGAATCCATGATTCTGTTTCATGAGTCTCCGCAAAATTTAGTTCATGCAATGAGGCAAGGTAAAATTGACAATCGCATTGACAAACACTTGGTTGTCAAGAGAGTCAAAATGATTATTGACAATCACTTACAAACTTGGGTGATGATTACAAACCCGTTTAGTCAAGAGGAAAAAGACGAGGAGTATGCTCGGTGGGCTAGACATGACAAGGAGGAGATATAATGGCAATAAAACTAACAACAACAAGTGAGAGCATAAACTGTGTGAAAGCTCTCGCATATGGGGAATCTGGAGTAGGAAAGACATGGTTGTGTCAGACTGCTCCAAGTCCAGTGATTATCTCAGCAGAAAAGGGTCTGTTGACTTTGAAAAATGTCAAAATTCCTGTGATCGAAATTTCTTCCTTTCAAGATTTGGAAGAAGCATACCACTTCATAGTTGGAAGTGAACATGCAAAAGACTTCAAAACAGTCTGTCTGGACTCGATTACAGACATTGCTGAAACAATCCTTGGAGAAGAGAAATTGAACGCAGGTCGTGATCCTCGACAAGCCTACGGGGCATATGCTGATAAACTTCTTCCAATGATTAAAAAGTTTCGGGACTTGAGTGATCGAAACGTTTACTTCACTGCAAAGATGAAACGAATGACTGATGACTTCACAGGCATCACATCATTTGGACCATCAATGCCTGGTCAACAGTTGGGTCAAAACCTTCCTTATCTGTTCGACTTCTGTTTGGCAATCCGCATTGGTGTCACAGAAGAAGGTGTCAAGTACCGATACCTCCAGACTGAAGGTGACATTCAGTATGTAGCAAAAGCTCGGGGTGGGATGCTCGACAACGTTGAAGAACCGCATCTTGGAAAGCTTTTCAACAAGGCATTAGGGATTGAGGAATCAAAACCTGAAAAGAAGAAAAAGAAGGCTGAACCCAAAGCGGAAGATAAAAAATCGGAAGCAAAAAGTTCAGAGCAAAAAATTTCAAAAGAATTGCTTGCTGAATAATCAGCAGGATTCTTTTCAATCGGCTCATTTGAGCCATTCTTAAAACCAAAAAAACTATGAGGCAATCTTATGGCACAACTAGATCAAGCATTCGACAGCAACCAACACAAAGACATGGGAAACTTTGAGCCAATTCCTACAGGCAAGTACACTGCTCAAATCATCTCTTCTGACATCAAGGATACTCGGGCCGGAAATGGGAAGTATATCAAATTTGAGTTTGAAGTCATGGGGGGCGAGTTCAATGGTCGCAAGATTTGGGCGAATCTGAACATTGTGAATCCCAATCCACAGGCAGTTGAGATTGCTCAGAAAGAGCTTTCAAGTATCTGTCGTGCAACTGGGAAACCTGTGATCCAGGACACGCAGGAACTTCACATGGTCCCATTCATTTTGGGTGTTGGTATCAAACCTGCGAAGGGTGATTATCCTGCAGCCAATAAGCCAACCAGTTACTCTCAGTTGAAAGGGAGTGTGGTTTCTGCTCCTCCAGTCTCATCCGGTCAGTCAGCACCTGCTGATGTTGATCCTTCAAGTGTTCCTTGGGCATAAGGAATCAGTTTAATCCTATGGGGGCTTTGCCCCCTTTTTCTTTGAGGTTTTATTATGGTAGCACTTCCAGCAGACATAAGGACGAAAACAGAAAAATTAATTGAAGACGCACCCGTTGAGCCAGAAGTGAGATCGTATTTGGGAATCTCTTCAATTGGCGATTCATGCCCAAGAAAACTATGGTACAGATTCAGGTTATGTGGAAATGAAAAAATCAACCAAAGACAAAAACGATTGTTCTCAAGAGGACACAAAGAAGAACCGATTATTATCGAAGACCTTGAAAGGATTGGGATCGAAGTACACTCAGACCAAAAAGGTTGTTCTGCTGGGAATGGTCATATCAAAGGTCACATTGATGGTCTTGCAGATAAAGTTCCAGATGCACCTAAGACGACGCACCTTCTCGAATTCAAAACTGCAAACGAAAAAAGCTACAAAGCAATGCGAAAAGACGGATTGAAAAAATCCAAACCAATTTATTATGCTCAGGTGGTTTGTTACATGTACCTCCTGAAACTAAAAAGATGTCTGTTCATCATGGTCAATAAGAATGATGACTCCAGGTATTACGAACGTGTTCCCTGTGACACTGAGAAGGCAAAAGAATTGATCCAAAGGGGTGTAGACATCATATCAACAGATGTTCCTCCTGAGAAGATTGCAGGGCCAACATGGTACGAATGCAAATGGTGTCCGTTCTATGACATCTGCCACTTTGGAGAAGAACCATCAAAGAACTGCCGAACTTGCACTCATTGTGACATACACGATGAAGGCAAATGGAAGTGTTCAAAATACTATGTTGATATTGCATTTGAGCATCAAAAACGTGGATGCAGAGATCACGACTTTTTGGAGTCCCTACTATGATTAAAAAACCATACGACTATCAGCAAGATGCTATTGATGCGGTATTCCGATACTTCCAAAACGGTGGGAAGGGGAATCCGCTTGTTGTTGCTCCCACTGGTTCTGGAAAAAGCGTCATTATTTCAGAACTTTGCAGGATCATAAAAAGAAATTGGCCTGAACAGCACATCTTGGTTCTTGCTCATGATGCTTCGATCCTTCAGCAGAACTATGATGCAATTGTTCAGCAAACTGAAGGAATGCCTTTCGATGTCGGGTTGTACTCATCAGGATTGAAGAGTCGAGAGATCGAAGAAGTAACCGTTGCAGGAATCCAATCTTGCTACAACAAGGCGGATGATTTTAAGCATTTTGACATCATTCTGCTTGATGAAGCTCATACTGTGTCCTACAAGAAAACAAGTCGGTACAGGACATTTTTCAATGCAGTGAAGAAGAAAGTTGTCGGGTTTACTGCAACACCATACCGACTTGGAACCGGATACCTACATCTTGGGGATGATGCGTTCTTTGATGACATTGTGTACACAATCAAATTGAGTAAGCTCCAAGAGCTAGGAAGGCTTTGCCAAGTAACAAGTAAGAAACCATCTACAACTCTGGATGCAAGTCAGATCAAAAAACAGTCTGGAGACTTCATTGTAAAAGAGTTGTCAATGGCATTTGACCGCAAATCCATAACACAAGAGATCGTTTCTGAACTCATTGGATACAAGAACCTCCGCAAGAAATGGCTCGTTTATGCGATTGATATTGAACACTGCGAACACATTGCAGAAACACTGAATGAGATGGGAATCAAAACTGCAGTTCTCCATTCAAAACTGAAGACATCTCGGGACTTCGTTTTGGATAAGTTCAGAGCAGGTGAATATCAAGCAGTTGTTTCGGTTGCAATGCTCACAACTGGACTCGATATTCCAGAAGTTGATATGATTGTACTCCTAAGACCTACTGCAAGTCCGGTCCTACATGTGCAAATCATCGGAAGAGGGATGAGAATTGCTGAAGGAAAGGAAGATTGTTTGGTGCTGGACTATGCCGGAAACCTAATGAGAAATGGGCCTATTGATGCTCCAACAATCAAAACAAACAATGGGAAAGGTGGTGGGGAGCCAATCATGAAAGAATGCGATCAATGCTGTGAGCTTGTTCACATTGCGGTTCGCATCTGTCCTTCCTGTGGAGCAAATTTTCAGTTTCAGCACCATCTGACATTGGGTACAAGTGATGCTGATGTGATTTCGATGGAAAACTGGCACGAAGTGGAGGACGTTGAATACTATCCGTACACTGGTGCAAAGAACATTACGATGCTCAGAGTCGATTATCTTTGCGGTCTTCGCATTTTCAAAGAGTACATCTGCATAGAACATGGCGGATATGCAACTGCGAAAGCACATCATTGGTGGAAGAGACGGTCCTCCGTTTCTCCTCCTGATACTACGAAACAATCTCTTGATGTTGTTCACACACTCGATAAGCCGGATCGAATCCTGGTGAACGAAAGTGGTCGGTATCCTGAGATCAAAATGCACGAATTTTAAGAGTGATCGGGGATCATACTAAATATTTATGTCTTGATATTGTGGTAAAAAGGATTATTGGTTGTTGTGTTACTTTTCAATAACCAATAAATGAGATTTTATTATGAAAGATGTTTCGATCTATGATGGGGAAGCAAGGATAGGAAGTTTTTTGATCGCAAAAGGGTTGGATAGAGATCACAAAAGCATTTTACAAACGATTAATGATTATGAAGAAGATTTTTTAGACTTTGGCGTTTTAAAAACGAATAAGTTGAGTTCAACTGGTGGTCGATCTGCAAAGGAAAAATTACTAAACGAAGATCATTTTCTATTTTTAGGAACATTATTGAGAAATAGTAAGAAAGTAGTGGTATTCAAAAAATCTATAATTTTACAATTCAAGAAATGCAGAATAGAGCTTAACTCCCTAAGAGAACATAAAGAGGATCATGCCTACAAGGAAATTCGTCATGCTGGAAAAATAGTAAGAAAACAAACAACTGACGTAATCAAGAATTTTGTAGAGTATTCCACCGAACAAGGAAGTAAAAAACCAGAAACATATTATATCAATATTACCAAAATGCTTAATAGTCTTCTATTTATTGTCGAAGGAAGACATAAGAATTTGAGAGAGATGTTAACAACACAACAATTAATGACAATAAGTTCAGCAGAGCAGATTGTCGAGAGAGCACTATCAATAGGAATGTCAAAAGGGGTGTTTTATAAGAAAATTTACAAAGATGTTCGCAAAAAAGTTGAATTATTTGCAGAATTGCATGGTCAATCAGAGGTGATTAGCGAGGAACTAGAAATAACAAATGACTAAAGGGAAAAATGATAACAGTATTCGACCTGGAAACGACTGGACTCTTAAAATCAGAGGGGAATCCGCTTTCTGTCCAGCCTCACATCATAGAAATCTATGCTTGTCAGGTTGATGAAGATGGTGAGATTCAAAATGAGTTGGAGACTTATGTGAAACCTCCAGTTTCGATTCCAAACAAGATAACAAAGATTACAGGAATAAGAGATGAGCATGTTGCAAATGCTCCAACCTTTGCGGAGGTGTACCGAAAAGTGGTCAATGTGTTCTTCAAGTCTCATACGGTTGTTTCTCACAATTTGTCGTTTGATGAAGGAATGTTGATAAATGAGTTGAGAAGACTTGGAAAGCAGTACCACTTCCCATATCCGCCAATCAAGTTCTGTACAGTTGAGCAATCTCTTCATTTGAAGGGGTACCGCTTGAAGAATGGCGAGTTGTACGAAATGGCAACAGGTGAGAAGATTGAAGGGGCACACAGGGCAAAGAACGATGTGATTGCAACGTATAAGTCTTACAAATGGTTGAAAGGGAAAGATGGGCTGGCTAAATCTGCGAAGTGAATATTCTTTCAAACATGCGTATGGACATTTGGACTCACTTGCAAAGAAGTGTTCAACAATGGCAAATTATGGAGGGATTGCTGATGTTGGGAATACTTTTGGGTTTGTCCGATGGAAGTCTGCATGTGAGAGTATTGGAATCAAACCTGTGTATGGTGTTCGACTCCATGTCGTTGATGATTTGGAGTTGAAAGAGCGAAAGATGCCATACAACACGATGACGTTTATTGCGAGAACAACAGAAGGAGTCAAGACGCTGTACCAGATGACTGATGTTGCACATCAGCAGTTCTACTACAGACCAAGAGTGTCGTATGAGCAGGTGAACAAGCTCAGTGATGATGTCTATGTCTTGAGTGGAGTTGCACCAAGATGGGATTTATTGACTAGAAAAGTTTTTCAAGAGGTTGGGCCTCACATTCCTTATTCTGAACGTTCAGAAAAAAATGAACGATCTCTGATTGCAACAGTTGACAACTTTTATCCTGATGCTGATGATTTGTCAGTCTATGAACCCTTTGCGGATGAGAGGCAACTGGAAAGAAAGTCTCATCCTATTCACATCTTGACAAGAAATGAATGGATTGCAGACTTCCCAAGGTATGGCGAAGCACTCCGCAACCTGGATGCAGTTGCAGACTCTTGTAATGCTGAATTGCCAACTGCTCCAATGGTCAAGTACACTGGAAGGGATGACATTTACAAATGGTGTCAAGATGGTGCAAGACTCCGAGGACTCAATATTGACTCCGGAGAGTATGCGGATCGGTACAAAAGAGAGATCAAGCTCATTGTTGAAAAAGAGTATTCAGATTATTTCCTGGTGGTTGCAGACTTGATCCGGCATGCGAAGAAACACATGAGCGTAGGTCATGGCAGAGGGAGTTCAGGTGGTAGTCTAGTTTGTTATCTCATGGGGATCACCGAAGTTGATCCAATCAAATATGGGCTTTATTTCGAGCGTTTTATAGATATAAATAGATTTGGAGATTTGCCGGACATTGATATTGACTTCCAAGATGACAAGAGACATTTAGCAATCCGCTATCTTGAAAACAAGTATGGATCAAAGCATGTTGCACAGATTGGGAATATAAACAGATTGAAACCAAAGTCTGCAATCAATCGCTTTGCAAAAGCTCTTAGTATCCCACTTGATGACTTGGAGGAGTTGAAAGAATCAATCGTTGAACACTCCGATGGGGATGCGAGAGCAAAGAATTGCATTGAGGACACGTTCAATGAGACTGAAGTTGGAAAGAAGTTCATTGAGAAGTACCCATCAATGCGAGTCACAGAGAGGGTTGAAGGGCACTCACTCCATCAATCAGTACATGCTGCGGGAATCCTTGTCTGCAACAAACCGATCACCGACTATGCAGGTGTGAACAGTCGAGAGAACAAGAGAATTGCAATGATCGACAAGAAGGATGCTGAGAAGATAAACCTCCTGAAGATTGATGCTCTTGGACTGAGGACTCTGACAATCCTTGCGGATGTCTGCGATCAAATTTACAAACCATACAAATGGCTTTATGAGATTCCGCTTGATGATGGGAAAACTTATGATGTCTTTAACAATCAACGGTACAATGGAATATTCCAGTTTGAAGGATCAGCAGTCAATGGTCTTGCAAAGCAGATGCTGATTGAAAACATTGAAGACATATCTGCACTGACCGCACTTGGAAGGCCAGGACCACTTGGGTCCGGAGGAGCACAAACTTATGTAAGACAACGGTCTGGAGAAGGATTGGAGCAATACATAAACGACCATCCGATCATCGTTGAGACAACGAAAAATACTTGTGGGGTTGTGACCTATCAAGAGCAGGTGATGAAGATCGTTAGGGAATTGGGCAAACTTTCCTGGGAAGACACATCAAAGATCAGGAAAGCCATGAGTAAATCCCTTGGATCAGAACTGTTCGATAAAATGTACCCAAAATTTGAGGAAGGTGCAGTTGAAAATGGTCTTTCAAAAGAAGAGTCAAAAGAAGTTTGGGACCATTTGAATACGATGGGAAAATACTCTTTCAACCGTAGCCATTCTGTAGCATATGCAATAATTTCATACCTTTGCGCCTACATGAAAGCTCATCACCCACTTGAGTTTACAGTTGCATGTCTCAATCATTCTAAGGATGACCAATCTTCTGTAAGAATTCTCAGAGATGCGGTTGAGAACGATGGAATTGAGTATTGCTTCTTTGATCGTGAGTTGTCTGTTCAGGATTGGTCAATCCGCAATGGAAAACTTTATGGAGGACTGAAGACAATTGATGGGATTGGTCCTCAGAAAGCAAATCAGATTGTCAAGTATCGAGAAGATGGATACACGTTTACAAAAGGACTCCAATCAAAAATGGACAACCCAATAAGCCCATTCAAGTATCTGTATCCTGCAAAGCAAGTCTATGGTGACTACTACACTGATCCTGGTTCACATGGACTTCTCAGAACTGTTACAGAGATCAAAGACACAGTGAAGGATGACAACTATACGATCATTGGTTGCATGACAAGTAAGAGGATACGTGATGCCAATGAGGATGTATTTTTGACAAAGAGAAATGGTGTGTACGAAACAGGGAACACAACTTGGCTGAATATCATCATTGAAGATGACAGTGGCGAGATCATGTGTAAGATCAAAAGAGAAGATTACAATCTCTTTGGAAAGGTGATTGCAGATACAGGAAAAGAAAACAAAGATTGGTATATCGTAAATGGAGATCGGATAAACGGGTGGGGTTTGATCTTCGTCAAGAATATAATGAGAATTACACGATCACAAGGAGTATGAAAAGGAGCAATGAGTCTTTTACCCATATGAGTGCAAAACTATTAGAGAGAAAATCAAAGTAACTAGAAATCGAGGAGTAATATGCGAATAGGAATCGACCCTGGCTTGAATGGAGCAATAGCATTCGTTTATGATGACAGAATTGAAGTCGAAGACATGCCAACAATGATTCAGCCTTGGTCTGTGAGTGATGTTCGCATGGTGGATGGGGTTGCTCTTTATCAGATGTTGGATGCAAAGAAAGAAGAGATGGAATCCATAACCATTGAGATTGTTCACACAATGCCAAAGCAGGGTGTTGTGAGTTCCGGACGTTTCATGGGAGCATTTTATACTGCAGTATCTATTTCTAGACTGTTCCTGGAGCCAAAAATGGTGTTGCCCTCCCAATGGAAAAAGCATTTTGGCCTTATAAACATGCCAAAAGACGCATCCAGGTTAGCAGTCTTGAAAATGTACCCAAATTTGATACCATTACTGAAGAGAAAGAAAGACGTTGATCGTGCGGAGGCAATTATGATTGCGGTTAGCTGAACAACAAATCTTAGCAATCAAAGGGGAATATGTGTATCGAATTTTGTAAAATAGAGGGGTGTGTCCAGTGTGCGATTGATCGACTGAAACGCATTGAAGACGAAATACGGGAGATTGTTTTTGAACTTGATCCAGTTTGTAATGATGTTGATGAGTATGTAAATGGGAAAAGGGACTTTGTGTCTTTGGTCTTTAGGCGGTCCGGAGTTCCATATGGGAGATGATTTTGAAAAGGTAACAGTGTATCGGGATCGGTTTGAAATGGATGTTCCAAGAAAGCTGGTTCCATTCATCAATAAGCTTTGGTCATCAATTTCAACAGTTCCATCGGAATACAAAGAAGCGACTGTTATTGAAATGTATGACACAAAGTTTTTTGGTGTAGATATTGACGTGTATTACAAGAGGCGAAACAATGAGGATTAATCTTCGTTTTTCTTTATGAAAGAATAGAAGTCTCGAACCTCTAACGCATGTTTTTTGATCCATCGTTTGATGAAGGAGTTGTGTTTTTTCTTTTTAACTTCCTTCACCTTGCTCTCCAAGTATTTCGCTTGGAGATCAAGAAACTGCTTTTCTTCTCCCATTTGGTATTCTCATCCCCCGAGTACAAAACTACATCCGGCTCCAAGAGTACAAATGTAAGAAATCAATTCCTGTGTAGTACACTGGTGATCCTGAACAAGTTTCTGGAGGAACCCGTTGCCAGATATATTCTGAACAACCCCATCCCAAAACCGCATGATCTTTCTCTTCTCCAGTTTGATCTGGAAACCAGTTTACAAGAAAATCATCTATGTTGTTTTTGTATCCTTTTCCCTTCCCAGTGAAGTAGGAATACATGGAAAAGAACAACCAATTGCGGTATCCAAACTCATCACCAACTTCGGAGATATTCTTGAGCCACTCATTTGTCTTTGATTTTTTGTATAGCGGATGTTTTGAGACTCGGGAGTCTACCGCAAAAATCGCAATGGTTAGTGCAAGGAGGTGGTTCCCAAATACGGGAACAGGCTTCCCATCAACACATGCCAACTTGTCTTCTCCTGATCTACATAGGTAGGCCATATACGCCAGTTGTGGAGCAACGATGGATGACGCTTCGACATAATGAATTGATCTACTCAAGTCAAAATCACTATTCTCTAAATCATACATACCGTATATGGCTTTTAGGATGTGGAAATCCAACCACAATGTTGTTGATCTATCTGTTTTGCCTGTTGCCATTTCCCAGTCATGGGAGACTCCATATTGTTTGAGGCTAGCCAATATGGCGGGCATGTCTCCCACAACAGGATCACAATCTGTGTACTTTGCGATTGCTGCCAAATAGAAAAAACCTGTTAGCTGATCTTTTGATATGCTGAGTTTTGCTTGTGATTCGGGATGTCTGATAAATGTCCCGTTCTTCTGCAATCCTTTAACTGCATCCCATAACACAACTCTTTCTGAATCGAATCCTTCAAGCATACACATCGAAGCAAGTGCGACTGAGTTGAAAATGAGTGCATCACCTTTTTTGATATGAGTTCCGTTTTCTATTGGGAGAAGGAGGCTATATTGATCGTAATTTTCTGATCCAACTTCAAATCTCTTCAAGTACCGATCTGTTTGCTCTGTGATCTCAAAACTTTCTACAGGGTCTTTTTTCTTCGGCTTGTTGTCTGGAGCACAAGAAATAGCAAGATACGCAATCAATAGAATAACAAGATTCTTCATTTTAACCTGTAATCAAATGTAAGATTGTTCCAGAAAGACCAGTAATCATTGTTACTGCAAGACCAAAAACAAAGATATACGCTTTCCTTGATCCTGCCAACATTGATAGATTGTTCTCAATCTCATTAAGTCTTTTGTATACCTCAGGCAAGGATTCAATACTGTCTTTTATGTATTTGAGAGACTCTTTGTTTGATCTCATATCGAGTCTCAAGTCTTGAACTTGCTCAAGTTGTGATTCCATTTTTGAAACTCGCTTTTCGAGAGGAACACAAAATTCACATCTTTCTTCCATAGCAAATCCCCCTTTTGGAAGGTTAAAAATTGCCCCCCATAAAGGCCGATCAACTTGGGACAGTAGGCCACACAACAGAAAACGGGTCTTCCGTATTCTCTGGTAAGTCTCGCAATTCTTGTCGGTAGTCTTTCCAATCTGAAACCAAAGAGGCATCAAAGCCAACATCAGTCAACTGAGAGAAGTCGGAGTCTCGAAGCAATTCGTCCCTTTTCACTCTCAAATCTTGCAATGCAATTTCTTTTTTGATCTCATCACTTTGCAATGAATCCAATGTTGCGTTTTCATCAACAATAGACTCGTTTTCCTGCAAAACATAATCATCTTTTTTCAAACAGATCGTGTGTACTTTTCCAGAATCATCTTTTATACAAACCCTCTTCATATCATCCTTTTATACTATATTGTTGTAATGCCAACCGAGAACACAATAAAGAATTCCCCATCCCGCAACCACCTTTCCATAAAACATTTGAGGTGTTGTTACAGAAACCTCAAAGATATGATATGCGTAGTTTGCCGTAGTTGAATTCTCTCCTGTAGCAATCTGTCCCGTTGTTGGTCCACTTCCGTCAGATTCAGCAGACCACCACATAGCAGTATTCCAAACACCTGTTGTACTTGTGTTTTGCGCTCTTATGATTGTTGCAGTTGTTGGAACAATAGCAGAACAATCAGCAGGTTGCCACGCAGTTGAGGATGTATTTAACACTATTGCTGACCTAGCTATATTGACATAATTTCCAACCTGATGAAATTCAACAAAGTCAGGGGTTGTATCATTATAGACTGCCCCCACGTACTTTGCATAAGTGTATCCTGATGGAAGGTCTGTAAGGACAGTTGCTTCGACACTTGATTGAGTCAGATAACTTGCAGTGGTTGTTCCATCGAAGATCACCCAAATATGATACCAAGCATTTATTTCTGCTCCTTCGGTTGCGCTTCTTCCATTTGCACCAGTTGTTTCAATATCCGCAGTTAAACTGATTGTATCTAGGACGACTGACACCCCATCAACGTTGTAGACCGTCAAATAATCTGCGGTAATATCCACTTGATAAAGAGGATTCGATGTATTGTTCTTGACAACCAATCCTTCATTCCTAGCACCTTTCAATACACTTGTAGAAGGTGTGTAAACCAACTCGAATTGTGATGTGGAGTCGTTGTATACAATGATTGCATATTGACCAGCAATAAAATCTCCTATATCAAGAGAAACACCTCCTGGCTTTACAATATTTATCACTCCCATTCCATGAATGTCTACAGTTACCGTTGCCGATGTGTTTGTGACATTTATTTTGAAGATTGCAGTAAAGTTTTCAGTATATTTTGTTGGTGGTCTTAGGTCGCTTTCAAGGTTTAGAACATGAGTGTTTGCAGTACCAGAATCGACATACGTTGCACCAGCATTTGCATAATCTGCGACCCCTTGAGCCAACATGTACAGACCAAGACTGTCAGGACCACCTGCAGGGTCTAAGGTTTGGCCTGTGCTTTCGACCATGTGTCTCAGTTCAGATTGAATCGAGTTGAAATCATCTGCAGATAAGGTAGTAGACCCATCAACTTTTGTTCCAATGTCTCTCATGTTCTAGCCTCTTTGTGGGATTGGTTGTTATTTTGATTCTTCTACTTCTATTGCTTCTTCTTTTTCCAACTCTTCGTTCTGTTGATCCACTTGTGCTTTGATGGTTTCAATCAAAGGATTCACCTTTGCCCAAGCTGCTGGTGTGTTTGCCAAAAAGTTGAATAAGAATTCGAGTTGCTCTTTTGAAAAGTTGATTGTGTAATTCATGTTTTTTCCTCAAATTTATTGTTATGTTGCCCATTTATTAAGACTCAGACGATCTGAGTCTACTCCTCTTCAACTGGTTCTTCAACTGGTTCTTCAACCTTGAAAGTTTTTGATTCAGCATCCCATACTTTTCCAACTAAAGCACTATCTGCAACCCAAGCATCAATCTCAGGCTGAGATGCCTCAATTGCCTCCTGAACATATTGCTCTGGTGTCTTCTTTGCGGTGATAGGGATTTGTTTATCTATCAGAAATTTCTTGTTGTTGATTGTAACAATCAGTCCAACCAGTTTCTTTCCTTCTTCACCTGCTTCAAAATTCTTTATTTGTATTTCCATTTTTACTCCTTATCATTAAATCCCTTGAAATTTGAACACCTGAATTGAGACATACCAAGAATTTCCTGTTCGATTCTTGATAGTCACTGTTCCCGAGCTAGCACTTTTATATACAGAAAATAAGGTTCCTGTATCAGTTACTTCAAATTTACTACTTGGGTCTGATATTTCAGTTACTGTTGCGCTATAATATTCAGCATGGAATAAACCCCCAAAAAATTCAGTCCCACCAGTAGAATAAGTAATTGAAAGCAACACAGCCTTATCGACATCAACAGTCACTGTTGAGCCATTACCTAGCGTAAATTTACTATTATCGAACATCAACTCAGAAACGCCATTTCCCGTTGATTTTCCTATCTTTAAGTCACCTCCAACATGGAGTTTGTGGGTGCTTGGACTTGTTTCATTGATCCCAACGTTTCCTTGCCTAATTGTCACTTCATCATGATACCCACCTGAATTATTTTTTGAGCCTAATACTAAATGTGCTGACGTTGCATCCGAACTGTCATATTCACCATAAATTCTGCCTTGCGCCAGCAAAGTTCCAACTGCGCCAGCGCCTTCATCTCCCCAAAACTCTAGTGCTGTGTGATTAGCACTTCCATTTGAGGAATTATTAATCAGCTTTAGCAGAGTTGAATCGCTTGTGTCACTATTTTGAAGAATAAGTTTAACATCAGGAGCCGTAGATCCAATCCCAAGATTTCCGTCTTTTGTAAGAGCACCAAGATTAGCCGAATCATCATCCAATCGCCAAAGTATTGCCCCTCCAGTTGTGTTAGGGATATGATGAAACACCTCTGTTGATGTGGATTTTATGGAAAAAACTTTCCTATTTCCAGATGTAGAACCTGTTAGCCCAATTGCGCCCTTAATGTCTATCGTTTGCTGTGGACTAGTAGTACCAATCCCAACGTTGCCTGAAGTATCAATAGTTAACCTTGTGTCATCTGCAACATTCCCACCGATACTAGAACAAATTTTGAATTTATCGCCATCGTCATTGTCAATACCAAGTGCCCACCCTTGTGTTCCTGTTAACAATAATTGTAATGTTATATCACCAGTGCTTGTGTTTTGAAGAATCATTTTTGGTGAAGCAGAAGCAGACGAAACTTCTAGGTCAATACCTGTAGAAGTCAGTGCTCCGCAAGAGAGTGCTCCTGTTATTGCAGTTCCTGTCGAACTCCACCGGATTCTTTCTGATCCTCCTGTGGCAAGTGCAAGAATGTCTGCTCCTGGACTCCACATCCCAGTATTGGTATCACCGTTTGGATAGAGTCCTGGCAATGATACGGTCCCAGTGTCTGGAAAGCCCATGTTCCCAGTTGCATCTGCCGAAAGGCATTTATTGATCTCTGCTCCGCTTAGTATCTGACCATCGGATTTTGTTAAATTTGTATGTGACATAATAATCCTATATCTTTTGGTTAACAGCTTTCATTAATCAATTATCACTTCAACATTTGCAGGGACCAACTTGTCAAGTATGCACTTTAAGAAATCATCAGAACTTTCGCCAAATGGCATTGGGAATGGAAGTGGGAACGTTGTTGCTGGTCCTGTTCCTCCACTGATTGTCACAGTGATGGTGTGTACTGATGGTCCTGGTACTGCGGTAACAGTAAAACCAAATAGCAACGAAACTCGAACAATATCATCAGCAGTTTGGACTCCTCCAAAACGTGAAAACTTTTGGTAAACTTGATTCCGTCTTTCTGTATCGGTCACATCAGTTGAAAAACATGAATCGGGTATTCCAACTGATTTTTCCCAATCTGTCAAAAGCTCATCTGTGACATTGATGTCCATCTCATTGTAAGCTTTGTTCTCTAAGACTTGGAACCGATAGAATTCAACTGCAAGAGCAAAGAATAATTTTCCAAAGTTGTTTTCAATTATGGTTGGTGATCCCAATACATATTCTGATCCCAAAACCCCTTGTGTCGCATCACCAAGAATGAAGAGTCCTGTATAATCAATGTGCTCATCATCGTAAGGTCTAAAGGCATTAGACCACATCTTCCCTTGCGGTAGATGAGATACCAGATATTGATATTGATCTTCAAGTGAAACAGGATTGAATAAATCAGTCATTAGTAAGATTGTTTGGTGTTATTTCATATAAAATAAATCAAGCGTCTTTCAATAATCCCCACCATCCACACGATCCTTCTGCGTCACTTGTATCAGGCCAACCTGACACTTTAACAATAGACAGAGCAGGAACACATACATTTAATGTAAGTTCGCCTGTTGACTCTTTATTAATATATTCGACATCCTTAAAACAAAATACACCAGGAATCAGTGTGCCATTCATATCTGTTGATCGTATTCTAAAGGCAACCCGTTTACCTTTTGCCTCTGAACAGTGCCAACCTTTGAGGATTAATTTTTTTCCTGATGGAACCATTCGATTAGGAATAAGAGACTTGTTTCCACCTGCTGCAATCATATTGTAAACCAAACCAGCAGTCCCTTTTTTATAAACTTTGATGTGCCCTTCTGCTACCCCATTAGAACCAACTGTCAGAGTATAAATATCATTAACAAACATGATATTAGTTGCAACGGTATCAACTGCTGTGGTTCCGTTCATTGTAATATCTTCTGTTTGTTCTGTTCCATTTGTAGCTTCTATATAGTGCATCCTAAGAGTCAACACACCAGTTGCTGTTGTTCCGTTATCTGCTGCATCTTCTGAAACAAACGTCATTTGCTCGCCTGAACTAGAAGGTATCGGAATAGACGTTGTGCTCGTTGGTGCTGGAGAAAGCTCATTCATTCTTGAAATATCTTCCCCAGTTGCAGTGGTTCCCATAGTTTCACGCTCTCCTAATGCGTTCATAATGGAATTACCAGGAACTGCGCCTAATGCAACACTTGTCAAAAAATCTTGGTTATCAAATCCTAATTTCATTTATACCTTTTCAATAAGACAAGTAAGCATTCAAATCAGTAGAACCACCAGCATTAGATATGGTCGCTTTAATTTTTCCAGCCCCCATATCCAAATTGATGAGAGTGTCTGTGGTGAATATAGATACAGAATCACGAGGTGCTAAAAATGTAACTCCTTCGTCAATAGACCCTGTAATTGCAACAGAAGCACCATCCCAAGTCCCTACAATGTGTAACGTAGCAGGTTTTCTAATGGCTCTGGATAAATTAATTATATCACCATCTCCATCTGTTGTTGCATCTCGAAGTAATCGCATTTTTTCCTCGTTAAAAAGTTACAGTTCCAAGTGTTCCAATTTCATTTGACGTAATTGTGATCGTCGTTGTTGGTGTCGATAAACCAAATGAAACAAGGGAGTCTCCAGTATCAGGATCAATGGTTCCAGCAATTGCTCTCCGATATTTGTCTGACGTTATTGGTGTCTCAAAATCAACTTCGTCTTCGTAGAATGCTGAGAGATTATTCTCAATTGCTGTTCTCATTGTTGTCGTGTCAGGACTGATTGATGAGAATGTGTAATTGGTTGAAACTTCGGTAAGTGGATCATTCACATGAACATCTGCACTATCACTTGTTGCAGGAAGAATTGTGAGAATGTTATCCTTAACTTCTGTAATCTCTCCTGCAGAGGGGATGATGTCATCATCGTCATCACGAACAAACAGAACTGTTACCTCTCCAACTGCTGGTGTGATTGGATTTACTTTTACCCGGGTAACTCCTGAAATCTCCAATGCCTTTTTTGTAATTGCAGCAATATTGAAATTTGCAACAGGTTGAGATCGACTTTGGAGGACTCGATTCAAGAGGTTTTCATTTGTCTCAACATCTCGTCCTCCTGTGAATCCTAAAACATCCGCATAACCAATGCTGTCTACTCCGGAGATTGTTGCAACTACTGTCAGTTTTGCTCCAGAGTCTAAGTTCTGCTCTGTTCCAAATCCTTCTGATGTCAGTGGAACGGATGCCATATCAACTGTAAAAGATGGGGTTCCAGTTGCAGGACTTGCTGATGGGGCTATTGATAATTCGTAAGAGAATGTTGTGGAGGTCAGGACTGTGATCGTATAGACACCGTTGTAATTCGTCTCAGTTGCACCAGAGATTGTTACATCAATATTTGATGCTAGGCCATGTGCGGATGCTGTAGTTGCAGTGGCAGTCAAACCAGAGTATTCTAGGTTCGTTATGGATGCGGAGTTTGCTACAATTGCTGTGGTTGTATCCACAGTGTAAGAATTCCCATCGTCAGATGTGAATTGTGTTGTTGCAGTAATGGAAGAACCAACTGTTCCTGTGAACACTGCATTTCCTGTGGAGACTGTTGCAACAAATGGAGTCAACCCTTCGTAGGTTGCCCATCTTTCCAAAGACTCTCGACTTGTTTCTGATCCTGGGAATAATTCTTTCTCAAGTTGTGCAATGGAAAGAGTATTGTCATAATGCCTTCCCGCATTTGAATCAGTGATTGCTCGTATGATTGATCCAAAGATGGTCGGGTCCAACTCTGGCAGGTATCCCTGAACATCTGCTCGGATTCTTTTTACAATTGTTTCAAATGATGGTAAATCAAGTGGCATTGCCTGTTAACTCCCAAAGATTCACATAATGATTTGTTGTTTCTCCAACAACAGGAACAATGTTGATTACCAATTGGATTCCAGTTCTTGGAATGATTGACCCAGTAACTGTTACCGATTTTGCAATTGAGTCTTCAACCATCCAATTGAGAGCAAGTTGAGCATAATTGATTGATCTGTTTAGAGTGTCTTGATTCAACCTTGCTTGATCGACAAGCCATAGTAGACTTCCATTCAGTCTTCCATCAACTGGTGTTGCCAAGTCTCCAAGCCAACCTCTTCTGTTGGATGGTTCACTTATCTGATCGGCTGATGCTCTTTGGTCGGAAAGCAGAGAGATATAAATTGCAGAATCCAAACCATCTTCACTCTCAATGTCTCCATTGACAATCCCAAACTTATATGCAGAACTGCCAAATTCAGTTTCATAATTCAACTTAATATCAAGTGCCATTATGCAGGAACCTCTATCTCTTCTATTTTTGCTGGAGTGATGTCAGCAGTAGACGGCAATTCTGGTGCAGTCACTGGAGCAATGACCCCAGGAACAGCACTTGCTCCTATGGTTGCAGTGGTTGTGTGCGTGTGGGTGTTGAATGCTGTAACCAATGCATCATGATCTGATTGGAGTTGATTGAATGCGGTTTCCAATTCAAGATACCGAACCGCAAAGTCTCCCTCTCCAAGAAGTTCTAAGTTCCCATCTTCTTTGATCCAAATGTAAGAGCCAGTCTTCGTATTGACTAATGCGACTTCACCCTCTTTCAAATCTTTTTTTCGATTCAGGAAGTCATTGACAATCCCATATTTGAGAGAAGCTTGACCCTGAGCATTGAGAAGTAAAACGTAAGAGTCTTTAGGAGGATTTGAACAAACTCCATAAACAGATAGTCTTGTGAAGTCTGCTGCATATCCACTCAGAGTTGCTTGAGCAAAAGGATATGGTTCTGAATCATCACTGACTAGACTCAAATATGCTCCTCGTATCATATTCATCAGTCTTGTCATCATATCTTGTTTTCCTCATCAATCTTAATCAAACTTATCTTCTACTCGATAGGATTCACCCTCCACAAAAATATCTTTTACTGCTTCTAATGAATAGGCTTTTGCAGATGTGAAAAACATTTCTGTTTCTGATCCTACATCAAGATTGTACCTGTAAATTACTCTTTTGCAAATACATTCCCTCTTAATCCCTGCAAAATCGTCTTCAATATCGTAAAGTAGGTTCTCTTTTAGTAGAGTCCCATCCTGACTATGACCAGCGAGAACAGCACGATAAACAAGACCTCTTGCTTTCCGTATATCTCTCTCCCATCTTGCTCGTTCTTTCAACGTGTACTTCTGTGTTGATATTTCTGTGAGAAATTCTAGTTTTTTTGTTTTGCGAATCTCGTCATCAAAATAAGTCCCTCTTAAACTCACTGTGGTTGAATCTTCTTTTTTTATGTTGTCGGATTCTTTTGCTTTATAGAGAACATTCATTGAGTTTGCAGTGTATTCATAGAATAAATTTGAAATGTTGGATACTCGAACTGCTCTCTTAATGTTGTTGTCATCTCCTCCAACTTTATTCTTCAAAACAATTGATGATTTTTCTTGTCCTGGCCTGTTCAATAGGAGATTTCCTTTTTCGTCATCCGACAGTAAGATTCCAACACTTCTTGCATTTTCTTCTAAAAAATTGAATACAGTTGTCCCGGTCCCTGCGGTGTAAATACCAAGAGCATTGCCTTCTTCATCTGTATTGGAGTTCACGTTGACTTTATATTTTCCTACAACCCCATCATACAAATCTTTTAAGACATCCTCACAAAGTTTTTTTAATGGAATTTTATTGATTTGTTTGATTCCAAGCATTGTCGAATCAACAATGTCTGATGTCTTACTTCGACCTTTAATGTTTATGACATGTTCTTTGCTATCGTAGCTTACAGAATACTCATCAACATACCCTGTGATGATCGTATTTCCATCTGCAAGAACTTCGACAAAATCACCTGCAGTTATTGGTATTTGTTTGTTTTTTGATGAGGTTGCGGTGAAGGAGAATGAACTCGCAACTTTTTCAATATCACGATCCGCTTGGGCTTGGGTGAAGGATTCGTATACCTGATTGTTTACTTTGATACTCAAAGTCATTCAGAAACCGCATTGATTGTTTCATTGAAGTTTGCAACATTCACTTCAGGATTGAGTCCAATCAATGTATCAAGAGTTTCAAGATCACCATAATTCCTGTGAGCAAATATCGACATTGTGGTTTTCCCCTGATTCTTCTCAACAACACTCCAGACATTGGATCGCTGTGTATTCAACGCTTCTTTGGTTGCAACCCGCAAAGCCAAAAGCTCTCTTCTCACATCAGGATCATTCGCAATTGACACGATCCCATCTGTAGTCTCATTCTCAACAACTAGTTTCTTGATTCTGTCGTCAATGAAATCGAGAGAATCCTGTAGATCACTTTCACTTTCAAAAGTCGTATTCCCAACGGATTCCATATAGCTGGAGAATCCTGTCAATCTAGTTGCGTCTGATACAACATCTTTATTGTTCGCCTTATCTTCTCTTGGGACAGTATCTGTTGGACCTGGAGGCAATGGTCTTCCTTCCAACTCTCTTCCTGAATCATCTACAACAACACCACCATCATAGAACTGTGCGCTACCTGTTTTTTCTCCGTAGGTTCCAAAACTTGTTAAGTTCTTCCAAGCTAATGCTAAGGTGGATGGGTCTTCTTTCAATTGGAGAAAAGTATTGATTGTATTTTCAATCATATTTCTCATTCCAGAAGCAGTTTGCATCACCTTATAAATATTGTTCCTTGCGCTGTTTATTGTCTGATTCAATTCCGATGTTGTGGAGTCAAGCTCTTGGAATACTTCTTGTTGAGAGTCAAGAATTTTATCTAAAAAATCTAATGCTACATCTGACACACTGAGCAATGCATCAGCGTCCAGTGGATCAACATATGAACTCTCTAATTTATTGTTGATTGCTTCCCTTGCATCATCGGCACTGATAACTGTTGCAATCTTAGTTGGTAATATCTCAGAATCAGAAACATAAAATGTAATGTTAAAAGTTATCTTTCCAACTTCTCTCTGAGATGAGCTTGAAGAAAATTCACCAACTTGAACATCAAGACTCCCGTAAACTGGATGGATCAATACTTTTATTCCAGTCTTTTCAAGAGCATTCTCTAAATCCAGTCTTCTTTGAGCAAAATCTGATCCATGAACGATTGCGGTTAATTCTATTATAGGAGGAATCTTTCCGAGTGGTTCCGCAAACCTTTTGTCTGAATTTGGATATTCATGGACTGCAACTTTCTGTCCACGTTTTGCTGACTCTGATGGAACAAGAAAATCAACATTATCAAACGATGCTTCAAATAATTGCTCAGTTCTGCTTGCCATTATGCGACTCCAGCCATATTAAGACCAACACTTCCTGAAGGAGAAGTTGCATCAAAAACATTCCATCCTGCCCTTGCACCACCTTCTGCTTTCACTCCAATCTCACCATTCAAATAGATTTGAGATCGCATGTTCATGCTTGAAACTGATTCATCTCTATTGAATAATTTATTGAACTGTTCCCAAAAAAACTCTGTCATCTTGTTTGTTTTACTTGCTTCTTTTTCTGCATCAAAACCAATAGAAAACCACATTTTTAATTTTTCACTAACAACTTGTTTTATCAAGTTCCAAGTTGCTTGTACCAGTTTATAAACAAGATCAAGTTCCTTCTCAATACTCTTGATTGACAATATGGTTCCTATAACAAAATTTTGTGATCCTGTTGTTAACCAAGTCCAGAAATTTCTTACTGCTTGCTTTGCCCCCTCTATTTTTGGATCAAGTTCTGCCATTAACAGTCCAAAACCAAGACTTGCTAAATTGTATCCAGATAATTCCTTTATCCATTCCCACAATGTTATGAAAAATACTTCTACATCCCTAGATGTTATATTCTTATATAAGTAATCTACTCCCGATCCTATGGCATAAATAGACCCTGCGATTAGCAATGCTATTCCAGCAAATTTTATTACAACAGCAAGAGCACCAATCTTCATCGCTGTCAACAATGTGAGGACTGTTGCCCCTGCTGTTGCGAACATTCCAAATGCAAATTTTACTGCAACAATTGCTACAGAAAGTGCAGTAAACCCCAATGCTATTTTGATAACACCAGAATATTGTTTTATGAATCTACCAGTCGAACGAGAGAATTCCTGTATCCAAGGAACAGACTCTTTTATATGAGGGGTCATTTCATCACCCAACGTCTTATTCACGTATTCAAGTGCAACCCCTATCCTCCCTAATGCGGTCTTTGTTCCTCTTAGTTTTTTCTCTAATTCCACATTCATTGAGTCTAGGTTCTTTGTCTTGTCACTCGCTTCATCCATCAATTTATTTAGTGTTTTTCGATCTACAATTGCTGACTCAATGAAACGAACTCCAAACGTACTAAAATCAAAAGCCTCTTTCAATATCATAGAGCGAAATCTTGGGTCGAACCCTTTGAACATATCCAACAATTTCATTATTGCTGGTGTTACTCCGATCTCGCTTGCGTCAATTGCAAATGATGGGAATTTTCGTTTGAAATTCTCAAACATTGCTCTTGCGCCACTTATCGCTTTCTCTGGAGAAACTTCCATTCTCTCAGCAAAAGATGCCCATGCAACCATTTCTTGAGTTGTGAATGCTCCTTCGCCAGTTTTTTTGCCCAAGTCTTTCAGATTCTTAAACTCTTTTGATAGACCACCCATCACCTTGAAAATATTTGATCCTTGTTGCCCCATTCTATCAGCGATTCCATTTATGGTGTCTGCCATTATTTTTAGTTCTTCGTTTGTTGCTCCAAACTTCTTTGTTAATTTTCCAGCATTATCAACTGCAACTTGTGGATCGAAATCGAAAGCAATTGAAATCTCTGCTGCAATTCTAGCAAATTCCGCCAATTTGGTGGGGTCAGGTTCTAATTTTGCTGCCTCTGCAACAATACCCGCATAATCAACTTGGAGCATCCCAAGATATTCTGATGTCTTTAATATTCCATCTTGAAATTTTTCAAAATTGTCTTTTCCTCCAAAATTAACAATTCTATCTATATTGATAAAATGTTCTTCAATATTTGCAGCAGTATCAACGATTCCTTTTAGGGCAGAAACACCTATCGCTGCCCCCATTAGGTTTCTCATCTTTGTATATCGTTCACCGAGTTTATCGAGCCTATCGGTATAATTTTTTGCAGCTTCATTGGCTTTTTTTGTTTTCCGGATAAAACCACCCAAAGGTCCAGAATACTTATCTACAACCTTTAGAACATATGAAACATCAAAAGCCATTATTACTTCTCACTTTGCCGTTTTACTTCTGCATTGATTTTGTTTGCTTCACTCGCCATTCGGTTGAGGCTATAGAAGGTCAAGGTTGATGCATATTCAAACGTCAACCCGCCTTCATAGAACTTAACTAAATCGCATATTCGAGTGAACCAATCGCCTTTGGTCACTCCCCTCTGAGCAATGAGGGGAAGGTAAAAAAAGAGGCATACCCGCACAACATATCAATGAAATCTTTGCGATCCATCTTTGCGAAGTGGGATTCTTTCAATTTGATTTTCTCATCAAGTCTTCCGGTCTTTAGTGCAACTAGTTTGAAGACTTTGACGATCTTTTTGACACTGACATCCTGCCCGATGAATAGAAGCATTCTGATTTCGTTTGCAGTTGGTGTTTTCATCGGACCACCTTCTTCCTCTTCCGAATTGTCCACCATGTCTTTTTGAGACTTCCCTGCTGAGATGATTGCTCCCATCAGAATCTGCTCAAAATCAGAAACTTCATCTAAATTTGACATGCTTGGAGGATCAAAAATGATCTCTCCAGTGCTTTCAAACTTTCCATCTTTGCTGTATTCCAGCAATTCTTTCAATTGATAAATGTATGGTTGCTCCATCATACCCTTTCATTTGATTATATTGAAGGTGCACCTTTGAACTCAATCTCAAGCTCTCCGTCTGCACCAATTGAACGCTCTGGCTCAGCAGTAACAACACACTCTGCAAATTGCTCTTGAATTCCGCCTTCGCTTATTGCGATTGTTACACTAGGACTATCACTCCAATCTTTAACATATTGAAGGTTTGTTGCAGTGTTATACAGTTTGAATTTAATCGTGCTCAAATTGGTTTCCGCATTTTCAGTGACAACAACTTCGATTATGCCCCCACCTGCAGATTGTGCTTTGACATCCTTATCGCCTGAGCCTGTTTTATAACTCAAGGAGTTTGGAATGATCGCAATACCATCACCATCTATTTGAACGGTAGGATTACTAAGGGTTTTTTGTGGCATGATTAACCTCCAAAGTTCACTTGAATTGTTCCAAGAATTACTCGCAATTGGCTAACCAATAGCGGAGCTTGATTGATTGTTACCGATCCGGCACTGATGTCGAGAGTGATTGCCAGATTGGTGTCATAATCTTTTTTTGCAGCAGTCCCTTTTTGTAATAATGCCAAATTTGCAAGAGCATCATACAAACCAAAACAAAATGCTCGAATGCTTGAAGCATTTGCCATGTCTCGACCAGGAAGCAAGCCACCCTCTGTCAAACGTGTTTGAGCATATCGTGATTTGAAGTTTGTGAAGAAGTATTCACGAACAACACTTGCAGTATCGACTGTGTTCAGGAACTTGTAACTGGTATCTGCATTTCCTGCGGTATCAGTCAAATAAGTCGTTACGAACTCACCAAAGATTGTTCCATTGAATGCTTTGTTTGGTCCAACAACAGAAACTCCATTTGAAGAGAGTTCTGCGAGGTCAGTTTCAGAAAACTGATTTGCAGGACTTGCAACAGGAAGATTTGGTAGAGCAGTATTGAAGTAAGGCAAACTTGCACTTCCCATCCCACCGAACTGATCGTTAGGTGCAGTTGTTGTCAGGTATTGTGTCAAAGGAGCAGAGTCTGTTTTTCGGAGTGCTCGAATCGCGCAAATCTGTGCTGCTGCAACATCTGGAAACTCAAGAGTGTTTGGTCCTTTGAAGAGAGTGTCATTGATCTTCTTCATTCCAACAATCACAACAGATTGGGAATTTTGATCCGCATACGTTTTCAAGTTTGCCAATGTGTCAGACTTAACTTGAACAACCACTCCATCGTTTACAGCATTGGAGGTGTTGAATCGTGCGTCAAGCATTGTTTGGACAACAGACAAGTCGTATGCTTCAGGCCACAGAATCGTTTGGTATCGTGTATCTCCAATAGCATCCAGGACACTTGTTAGTGTAGGATCAGTTGCACCACCAGTCCAAGCAGTAATTGCAACAGTAACACCGTCGATTACGCCTTCAACTTGAAGACCCCACTCGTTACAAAGTGCTCCGCCATTTATTGCAGTTGCTGTAACAACACCCCCAGAATTTACAATTGTAAAAGGCTTCTTCAAATCGGTTGCGTAAGCATTAGCGACTGCTTCTCCAATTGTTGTGGTTGTTGATCCAGAAGTAATTGTGATCTCTTTCCGATAATCTTCGCCTGATCCGACTGTTACATAAATAGTTGTATCAGCACCAGCAGGTCCGACTCCAAATGTGATGACTCCTGTTCCCTTTGTTGCTCCTACAGCATCCGCCAATGATAAAACGTCTAAAGAAGTCACTTTATTTTCTGCTTTGAATGCTCGTACCATTCCTGCAATATGACTTGTTGCAATAAAAAGATCATCTTCTGATCCATCGTTTGGGAAATCCCGATACAATTTATCAGCAGAATCTGGATTTCTTGTTTGTCCAACCAACAATACTCGTTGTTCTGCCACTCCAGACAATTGCTCTGCTGGAATGATGCTCAATGTTGCCTTTGGTAAATCAATCATTTAGTCTCCATTGTTTTCTTTTTAGATGTTGATCTTGCTTTTTTGACAAATTCAACACAGTTGTCCATAGCAGAATCCTTGACTCGATCTCTCCAATACCTCTCAATTGGTGTGCCATCACGATCAACACTAATTGAAACAATATCTCCAATCTGACAATTGCTAATTTGCTTATTTATTTTGATCTGTTTTACTTCATAATTCTTTTTGTTAATCATCTTCCCTCTCTATTAGCTTAGTACATAAACTGACCCAAGAATACCTGCGACAGGATGTCCAAGTATAAACACTTCATTTATTTCTCGCAACCCTATTGATGAGACTGTCATGTCTGTTGTGTCATCACCACCAACCTCCTGAGTATAATCAATTTCTGAGAATGCTCTTGTGTCGGTGTCTTCCACCATATCACTAGCAATCAGATCGTATGTAAACTCAAAATTGTACTGGTATACAAAGGTTGATCTGTCGTATTCAACAAAGTTGTGTCCTGTCAGGATTGCTTTGAAATCACTAAGACTACTCAGACCAGTAGAGAAAGTTGTTCCAAACAAACTTTTTGTGATTGGATATAGAAGATCGTGTCTTGCAACATCAACTGCGTTTGTTGCAGCAATTTCTGATTTAACACTCTGAACTAAGAATACAGAAAAACCATCAACAAGTCTAACTCTTATGTCTTCGCCATTAGTAACAGTTGCAACAGCATCATTGTAAGCACTCCTGTTCTTTGATGTGACCGCATCATCCATCACAACGAACATCCAAAGAGAGGACGCACTTTGTTTTGTATATTGCTCTAGTGCTCTTGCTGCTGAGGCTGAACCCGCAATCCTTACCGCAGACTTGATGGTTCCGTTTTCGTAAGTTCCATCGTTGAATGTTCCGGAGACTGTGAATGTTGTTGTGTCAACTACAGTTACAGAGTATCGACCATTGACTCCATCCATTCTAACTTCATTCAGATATTCATTTGTGTTCAGAGTTGGTGATGAGTTTGTACTCTGAACTTTGAATGAATATTTACTTGGAACAGAAACCAATGTGAAATCATCGTTCCAACTTGAATCTGTAAATCCATCTATTGAAACGGTTTCATATCCTGGATACCCATAAGTCAAATCGTGAGGAGAAGTGACTCCAAACTCGAAAACCAATCCATCCTTGAAGACATAATCAATTGAGTTCTGTTGAGCAATGTCTGAGATCGTAACAGCTTGTCCTGTCGTTAGGGAATGCGGAGAAGAAGTGATTATGGTTGCAACTCCTCCAGTTGCTGTTATGGAGCTAACACCCAAAGTTGTACTGAATAAATCAGTATACTTTGGGAGGATCAATTGCAACTGTTGAACAATCTCAGAAATTTTCATGATAATGTGAATCCATTTTTTGCGTAAGCGACCAAAGTATTGTACGTGTCTTTTTGTCTTTCTTTCACAGTCCTACTGATGTGCGGTCTTGGTTTTATTCTCCATTTCCCACTCTGTGTTTTTGTTCCATGCTCCAAGAAAAACCCATACGGGTCTTTGTCTGGTTGAGATGAGTCTCCAAACTCCATCTCATAATGCCCACGAACTTTGTAGTTCACACTTCGGAATAAATCTTTTGATAAAATTGCAGGGGTTTCTGTTGGGGAGGATGCTTGATGAACCCACCCTTTTATATTGTAGATTCGACCAGTCTTTTTCTCTTCCATTGATCTACGCAAATGCTTTACGTGATCTTGACCAATCTCATACAGTGCATTGTGTATATGCTTTGGGAAGACTTTATCAAGACTTTCGATCTTGTAAAGATTCTCTCTTCCCTTCCTGGTCAATTTCATTGAGAACATTATCTATTCACCTGGTCATCTTCGTCACCTAGCAATTGGCAAAGCAGAAACAAGAAACGCTTCCTCAAATCTGTGTCATCTACCTTTGTGACTTTGTAACTATTTCCATCATATTTGACAATGCTATTTGGGACCACATCACTACGATACCTGATTGAGAATTTATGTGTTGGTTTTATTTCAGAATTCACACCATCAAATGTCGCATAATGTTTTATTGTTTCAGCCTTTGCCCAAACAGTTTTAATCAAAGTATGGGCTTGAGTGAAGACCTCTTCTGCACCAAAGTTTGGAGCAGTGATCGTTCTCTCATAAATGGAGATTCGACTTTTCAAATCTCCAATCTGAGGTGATCTTGATGGTCTTCTTTCTACAATCAACTCACCCATTAGTTATTTACCAATAAATATTTGAACAATAAGTTTTTGTCTGACACATTAGCCGAATGAGTTGATTATTCTATACTTACTTAGAATCGCCTTTGCAACAAAAGGAAACATCTGTTTTTTATCTGGAGAAACATCTCCTCGATTTTCGTACCAGAACAAGACGATTTGCTTTATTGCTGTGATGATGTCGTCAGGAACTGTTGTATATCCTGCAACAAAAACAACCTTAATTGGATATGCGAAATCATTATCTAAAGACAATGAGCTTGGGAACAGAATCCTTGAAAAAGAACTCGTATTTTTGACAATATAATCATCCGAAGAAACCAAAACATCATTCTCCTTCACACTTGTTACTGAGATCAATGGTGATCTCCGCAATTCGATGTAGGAATACTCTTCAAAATCTGAATCTTGAACACACTGAAAACTTCCTGTAAATGTCCTTTGGACATAAACACGATTTGTCATTGACTCGACCAATACGGTTGCAGATGAGATCAATGCGTTCACCAGAGTTGTATCTGCAACATCAATATCTCTACACCACTCATCAGCACCTGCAAACAAAACTGGATCATTTGCTGGAGGGGTTGTCAACGTGTAAAAATCAATTCCCATCAGGATTACTCTTCAATTTTTGATTCTTTGATGCGTGTCAATTCCAAGATCATGTTCTCAACACTCTTTGTTCGACTGACTTTTTCTCCAAGGTTCACTTCACCCCAGTCTTGCAAAGCAGTTTTTTGTTCAGACTCAAACTCAAAACTCAAAGCCAAATCTGTCAAAAAATCGGCAATGTCCACTACTTCTTCTGTGAGTTCTTTTGGTTGCTCATGTAGTTCTTTTGGAGCATCAACTTTGATCTGTCCATCTACTGATTCCGCCCAGTTATCGGCAATCAATTGCTTTTCTTTGTCTTCTGGAAGGTCGTTTACAATTTGCCCTTCGGAGAAAGCCACCTGTGGTTCATATGGAGGAAAAAAAGCATAGGTTCCAGTTTTCAATATTTTTACTGCCATGATCCCTTTTTATTTTAGTAATTGAGGTGGAATGAATCCACCCCAATATACTGTTACTGATCTGCGGTAGGCTGATGCATTGCATTGGAAAGCAAAGCCAAAGCTCCGAAGAGTGTTCCACCACTTGATGTTGAAGTAGAAACAAAAGACAATCGGACGTATCGTTTCTTTCCGATATAGCCAACACGTTTTGGAGTGTCATCATCTGCCAAAGCATAAGAACAATCACCCAAAGTTTCTGCAGATGCAACAGTTGCAGCGTCAGACAAAGCAGAGTTATCGCCTTCTTCTAACAGCATGGCATATGCACCATCGGTGATGGTTCCAGAGATTGTCAAAATCTCAAGAGCTTCGTATCCTGCGGTGTCAATAATTTCACCAACAGTAGTGGTGTCAGTTGAAATGGTCTGAGATTCCATTGCAAGCACAGACTCACTGGAGTGATGTAGGTCATTTACGTTCATTTTCCCTCTTTCCTTAGAATTTGGTGTCAGGGAATCACCCCCGACAAATTATGGATAAAATTGATTACGCTTTTGTCTTCAAGACGGTGATCGCTTCGTCAAGAACAACTTGTCCAGTGTTCCAACGATGGTATGTCACTTCAACAATTGCTTGACGCTTCTTTGCATACTCATCTCGAACAACAACCATTCCTGTGCGGTCAGTAATCAAGTATCCTCGTAGGAAATCACCATAAACAATAGACAATGAACTGTTGGTGATACTTGGCATATCTTGGAAGATTGCATAACGCTCTCCTGCAATCAAGTTCGGAAGACCACCGTTTCCTGGTTGCCAAACATAAGCACCTGCACCATCTTTCAATGTTCGCAAGTATGCGAGGGTTTGACGATTGAAACCAAAAATTGGATTGTATCCGGCTTTCAATGTTCCAGTCAAAGCCAGAATGTCATCAAAAACAACAGTACCAGATGTAGCGGATGTGGATTGTCCTGCGATTACTGCAGCATTGACCAAAAATCCTTCAGGTTGCTTTGCGCCTGTTCCAAGAACGAATTTGTTTCCTTCGCCATATGCAAATGCTTCTGCAACGTCGTTTCTGATCTCGTTTTCAAGATCAAATTGAGAATCATTGAGCAAATCAATTGTATAAGGAACAGTTACAGTTTGACGATATGCAGTCAACTGCTCATTTCCGTATGTACTTTCGGAATCGGAACCTGCAGCAGCCTCACCTTCGTAAGTTGCAGTTGGGATTCCTGTTCGCTTTGGAACTTCCAAAGTTTTGCTTGATGTACTCTTGACCCGAGAAACTTGACGAACTCCGGAAATCTCAGTGATGGACTTGATTAGAACATTGTCCATTTCAGTTGTGGTCAAGTAACCACCAGCAACTCCACTATCCATACGGAGAGTCTTTGCTTCAGAATCTTCAACACCAGACAAGCCAAACTTAACTAGATTTTCAATCGCCTTGTACTCTGTGCTTTGCTTGTGGTCAATATCTTTGGAAGCACCTTTTGCCAATTCAACTTCAAAGTCTTTGATTCGATCTTCCAAATCCAAAGCTTTTCTGTCGGACTCCATTTGCTTTGCAACAATTTCTTCGTTTTTCTTCTCGTTTTCTTCGAGAGCTTTTTCAGTCTTATCAATAGACTCTTTGTACTCAGAAGATTCTTGACCATACTTTTCAACGGACTTCCGCAAATGGTCAACTGCTTCTTTTACTTCGTTAGGTGTAACTTCAGGCATTTTTGTTCTCCATATTTAAGTTAATTCCTTTGATTGATTCAAAAACCTCACCCCATTCCAAATCGTTATCAGAATCACTCTGATTCGTAGTTTCACCGTCAACGGATTCACTAGCTTTGATACTCGATTTGATAAATGAAATTAATGTTTTTGCATTTTTTCTACTGAATCTTGCTCCTTGACACAACAGTTTTTCAAACACTCGTTCTTCGAGAGCAGAAAAATCGTCAATTTTGAATGCTTTGGAGTCATCAAAAGGGCTTTGCATCCCCATCTTTTCATAATGTTTCTTCACAACTTCTATTGCTTTTGGGATGTCTTCTGTTGGAATATCAACTCCATACCTCGCACCTTTCAATGCACCAGCAAGTGAGAAGATTGCTCTTGGAATGATTGTCAATTCCCCATCCACAATGTCAGCAATTGGCATCTTGTAAGAGCTAACCAAGTCATCATCTTCACGATCAATCCAAACAAAAGCTTTTTCATATTTCTTTTGTGATTCAGGATCAGGAATGGAGTCTTCGTTATGAATTCCTGCCCATTCCTTTATCCTTTCTACTGCAGATTCTTTTTCCCAATCGGTATTTCTTGATGCGATTGGTAAATCGGTTTTCTTCTCAGGTTCTTTTTCTTGATTCATAGACTTCAAGACTTCAGCTTTTGCGTTCATTGGAATTGTGACCAATGATCCTTCCCAAAGGAAAACTTTTTTCAAATGTCTGATTCCTTTTTCATCGTAATTTGAATCTTCTCGATTCTTTACTGAATACCCGATGGACATGCTTCTAATTGATCCAACTTTCATCTGTGGGATGATTCGACCACTAACCAAAGTGTCTGCCTTTGGCATTTTCCCTTTTACATAAAGACCATTGTGGTCTTCATATGCATCCTCGAAAACTCCAAGAGGTTCATCTGCGTCATGACTCCAGAACAGAGATGGATTGTGTTCTTTTAATGATTCTGTGAATGCTCCACGATCAACAACATCATCTCCTCGATCAACATTATCAAACGTTGAAAGATACCCTTCAAAAAAGAAATACTCATCATCTTCACGAAAGGTTTTTGTTTCAAATTTGAATGCTTTGAATTCTTTTTTCATGGAGTTCTCACTCTTTCAATTTTATAAGTCAATGAGCATCTGCAATTCATCAAATTTCCTGCGGTTGCTCCTAAACTAGCATCACCTGGGAACATTAATTTTTCACCACCAACAGTAAAAGGTTCTCCTAAAGTTTTTGTTTTGCCTTCCGCTTCTGAGTGGTGGGGTCGAACACGATCATCCCCAACGGTGTGCCATTTTTTTATTGTCTTTGTTTTTAGTGTTGCTCTGCTTGGACCCAAGAGGAGAGTTGGGTTTTCTCCAGACAAAGCAACTGATTCAAAAAGTTTTGTTGTTTCTGCTGCAGACTGGGTTTCAACAAGAGCAATCAATTTTGACCTTGATTCCCGCTTCTTCAGGAAAAACAAGGTTGCGGTCATTGCAATTGTTCTGTTGTCTAGTGATTGATCTTGTTGCATCAGAACACGTTTTGCGTCTTCTAACGCCTGATTCATCTGCTCTTGAGTTGTGTTCGTAATGATTCCAGCATTTATTTCTGACTTATTGTTCCCCCACTGGTCTAAAGCGATAAGAACATCTCCCTCCTCTGATTCAGACAACTCGTTGTCATCAGAGTCAATCGTATCCAACTCGATATTCCCAAAAAAAGATTCGCTCACTCTTTTGTAATGATTTTTCAACAATGCGATCCAATCTCTTAAAAAAACATTACTTGAGATTGGAAGTCCAGTTTCTGTTATTGATTTCGCATTTGCCTTGGCAATCTTATTTACAAGAGTCGCCACTTCTTTGTATAAGACCAATTCGAGTCTTATCTTCTCTTTTGTGTCTGAATCAACTTGTTGTACTGCTGTATCTTCCATTAGGTATCATTATTATCATCTGTGAAAATATCTTGCCCAACAGGAATATAATTGACAGGTTGATACAGAGTATCCCCATCTTGAACAGGTTCTCTTTTTGGAAGAAGAGATCGTAATTCATTTATTGTTTCAACACCAATATCTCGCCTTGTTTTCACTTCATCTAACATTCTTCGCTTCAGTGGTTTGATCGACTCAGGATTATATGTGAGCCTGTAGCGAAGAGGATCAAGACCAAAACGATGTAGCAAAAAGAAAGAAAGACCAGAAAACAGAGTGTCAAGCGTTGGCAGTACGGCGTTGTCGTAAAGTAGTTCGACACCCGTTTCCAAATTATTGAATGTACTCGCATCTGTTGTGACTAATGCTAATGGGATTTTGTATCTAAGGTAGATGGAAAGGGCAGCCATTTTTTCGAGGTTGCCATAATCCATATCTTTATTATTGATATTCATGTCACGGATTTGATCTATATCCGCATTGGAAATCACACCAATCTTTCCTGCATTTGATGGTCCTCCGAACTGTTCGTTCAGTTTTTGTATTCGTTCTCGATGCTCATCATCATTGACTTGCCCACCTTCGTCTTTGAAGGCAACAAGCAGAGAAAGTCTTCCTCCGTTTTTCAACAATTGGAGATTGTGTGTTTTTCCTTGAATAATCTGTCGTGCTTCATTTGCTGCAGCTTGAAGAGGAGAATCTGCTTCAGTCTGTGCAACTCTGGATGAGTATCCTTTTATATGGTAAAGCTCTTTCAATTTTCCATCGTAGAACTTTGTTCCAATCTTTCTATCTTTGTCAAAGCGGATGAAATTACCTTTGACTGGTCCTGTTGAGACTAGATAGTTGTTCGGATATTCATCAGAACCTTGCATAATTGAAATGTTCTGGAGAGATACAGGCCATATTTCAATGGGTTCTCTCTTCACATTTCCTGTTGCAGAGATCAAACTATCGTGTTTCAGCAACCAGTTTCTTGCAACCTGACCAATAAATCCATTCCAGGATGCAAATCCGTTTGGTTTCCTCAATAGATCAATGATTTTATGATCGTTCACAAATGATCCATCAGGCATTTCGATGACAGGTTCTATCTGTTCAATTGCCTCTGCAATCATATCAACTGCGGTTGCAACTGATGAAGTGTTCCGATAGAAATGTGCTGCCATTCCTGCAGAAATGGATGAGCCATTTGCACCAAGTGCATATGCTAAAAAAGAGTCTGGATCAATGGATATTCCTTTTGATTCAATATCGTCCTCTACGGGACCATCCTTACTTTGTAACCACTTATAGGGGTTCAATGAGAACATTCTAAATTGCCGTATTGTGGGAAGACTAAAAGATTGAAGAAATCAGTATCTTAATAAAACGGTATCACCAAGACAAGTCATTGTAAATAACAAAAAATAAAGTTAAAAATGGCTTTTTCAATTACATATAGATAAATATATTGACTTATATCTATTTATTGTGGGAGACTATTTATTTTATTGCTTTGTGGAGGAACATGGAAATTGATGAGAAATTACCACTAGATGAAGTCAGTGAATTTTTAGTCAGTGTGAAAGATGCGTCAAAACTTGCTCACATGAAAGAGCAAACTGTGAGAAGTATGCTTTGTAAGGGGTCTTTATCGACTTATAAAATTGGAGGGAAAACTCTAATTGACAAACGGGAATTGAATGATCTTCTTGTGAAGAAATAAAAGTTGAAAATTAAAAACATCCTGTTATATTTTTATACTCTCCCTGGATTGTGGAGGCATCACGTTTCAGTCACGTATCACCCATACCTCTCCTGGAACTAGCCTCCCATCTTCCCACCAAAAACAATCTTGACAAAAATATCCAGACCGCTAACTTGGAATGATCGTATTTCATTTGGGATCAGGATGAATTATGGTACTGGGTTGGACTTGAAGGAAGACTAATCCGAGGCTCGGGAGAGTAGCTTGAACAACTACTCTTCCAATCCACATCAAATAACAACTCTCCTTGCAACAACAGGCCAAAAACACATCATAATAGCATCAGCCCTATTTGGAGATTTCGATCCATCAGGGGTCTTGTCTACAATCATTTTCCCCTTAGAATTCGTAGTATATGTTGGCTGAGACAACTCTTTCACAATCTTGTGAATGTCAGTCACCTTTGACGAAATACTAATCAACTCATCTTCCGGATAATCGACTCCATTCACAACAGAATTGTGTGTCTTCTCAAACCTTGTTCTTAGATTCCACCATCCTTGTGCTTTTACATTCCCATAGAAATCTTTGTTCTTTGGAGTTTGACGATCCCCTGGGACCACGTTCGCATTTGGAAAAAGTGCTGCTGCAGACGCATTCCAAGGAGTAATCAATAACCGCTTATCTATAACGTTAGTCTTCGTTAGTCGATTGATCTCAGCTTTTGCTCCTGCTCCAACTCCAATGCAATCATACTGGAGACTTGTAGATTTATCTTGCCGACAATGGAAAAGTGCTTTTCTAGTAGCCTCACCTGTGTCTCCAGTGTACCACTCTTCACACCTCTTCAAAACGATCCCTTTCCGAGTTGCCAATGCGTGTTTATCTTTCCCCTCATCTGCAACGTCAAATGCGGAGATTACCATTCCATCATCTTCAAAATTCAATTTGATGTGGGCATCTACAGAGGACTTTACCCAATCAGAAGGGATCAAAGTTCCTTCTACTGCTGAACTCGGATCACGATCCACTTCTGATGCGAACACATGGAGCAGACCTTCTCTCTCAGCTTTTGCTCGTCTTGCGTCATACCATGCTTGATCCTTAAACGGGTGGTCCTTCCAGTCGAGTATGAATACTCTTGTTGCTCCACGCTCCATCTTCTTACCCTTTTCCCATATCTCTCCAGACTCAATCTTTCTTTGGAAAACTGTGGTAGGACCATTCACAGATGAGATGTCAATCTGCACATTTGTATTGTCACCAAGGGATGCTTCAATACGCTCAGGGCGGTCATAGAAGGCAGAGTTGTGGGTCACTGTAAAGTTGTCGGTAACATAAAGACCATCTTCATTCTCAACAGTGATACATCGAACATCACCAGTCTTAATCTTTTTGACTGATCCAACAACCTTACTAAAATTCAATCTATTATCCCCAACATTCATGGATGTGTGTGGGTTGAATTTTGGGACTTTATATCGAAATAAAGTTGTGAAATATCCTTCTGAAATCAACTTTGTATTGATGGTTTTTTCTTTGAATCCACTCATGACATCTTCTACAGTCCAAAGGTGATTCTCACTACACTCGACAGTGGTTCCATCCGTAAATCCAATCTCATAGATGTTCCGATCTTTGAAATCTTTCACTTGGATGATCTTTGTTTCTTTCCCATCTGACCCGATCACAGAGATTCCAACCTTTGCATCTGCCATTGTTATCCAACCATCTCTTGTCAGCAACTTTGAATACAATGGTTGCGCTTCATCCTTGAAGTATATTGATGTTCGACCTCCACGACCAATACTGTCACCGGACTCTCCAACAATTGTAGCACCATTCTCAGGATTGATTATCCGCATGTATGGCGTGTGCTTTTCTTGATTAAAACCATCAGGTTTGTAGAAGGATGGGAGGTTCTTCAAGATCATTCTCATTTTCTCAAAGATACTATCTGGATCAGCAATTCGATCAACCAATTGTTCTTTTCTTGAGCCAAAACCGATGGAAGAACCTTCATGAAAGAACCACAACCACAGTGCGAAGTTGCAAGCACACCATGTTGCACCAAAGTCACGACACTTCTCAATTGCACCATTCTCCTGGTCAAGAAAACATTGATACATGAAGTCAATGAATACCTCTTGCCTTGGGAACAGGCAAAAAGGCATCATTGTTGGTTTCCCACTTCCAGCATTACGAGGATCATAAGTCACACCCCAATGCTTGATGAACTCCATCGGTTTTTCTTCATAATAAGCTTTGGAGCTAGCAATCATTTTTTTATTGTTGTGAAGAAGGAGGAACCTAGTTTTCCGTTCCTCGTTAACCCCTTTGTAATACTCAGCAGAATATTCTTTCATTTTGATTCTTCGGGCTGGTTCTTGATTTCTTGAGTCTTCAATCGAATCATCTCTGTTGCAGTATTAACAACTCGACTGACTAGTTTCTCATCAAGTATATACGAAATTTTCTGTTGTGAAACCCCGCATTTTGAAGACAGTTCTGCTTGTCTTATTCCCAAGTATTTCATTCTCTCTTTGATATTCATTTTTCATCCTCATTAATTGATTTGTCCAAATCAGAAATAAGTTGTTTGATACAAGAGTATGCATTCAACTCGTCTATGATCTCTTCTATGCTAAAAAGAACTCCGTCTTTCAGAACAACTGCTCCTCCAAAAGCGTACCCAATGCTGTATTCCGGCATACAACCTCCTCAGAATTTTTTGTTGCCATGTTTGTAGGATCGACTCTTGTTGAATTCGACTTTTGCCTCCACTGCTTCGCCAACTCTCCAGCCTCTGGCATCTGACATGTCCATAATCCGAATGATTACATCAGCAAGTTCTGCTTCTGCTCCACTGAACTCAGGTATTTTGTCATCAGGCGGATTCCCATGCCGGAGTGCTTCTAGTGCTTCTGATGCTTCAGAATGGATTAACGCAATCAATTCTCCATCGTTTTTGTCTTCTTCCCACCAGCCTTTTGCTTTTGCAATCGTGTGGACTTCCTTTGCGATTTCGTTGAATACTTCTGAGAAGGATTGTTTTTCGTTTTTCTCATCTTCTATTGACTCCTGTACTTCTAAATCATCTCCATAAAATGGAACACCTTCCCCTTTGAGAAGATAGTTTGGATTCACATCATAAAAAACAGTAAGACCTTCAATGACTTTCCCACTTAGAGTGGTTTCATATTTCATGATCCTGGATATTTCAGTTTGATGAGAAACATTTGCAGAAATCTTATAGATTGGGATTTTATGCTCTTTACTTATTCTCCTTATTGCAATTTCCAGTCTCTTAACAATCTCTTTGTTGTCTTCACAATCAGAGTTTTCAACAATTCTGACCATCTTGTTTATTGCTCTCTTGTCTCTCCTGAGAATATCTCCCATCGTTTGTTTATCGAGATTCTCTTTGTATTTTCTAATAAAATCAAATTCATGTGGCTCATAATTTCTTCTTGTTTTCATGGTATTCTCCTCAAATTGTTATTTATAAACGCCCGCTTATGAATATCTCATTGTGTTTTTCTCTTGTGAATATGGGATACAGTGTTCAACTCCAAAACGTTTTGCAGTCTCATAGTAGTATTTCGCTTTTCTGAGAATCTTCGCATCAATATTTGAGACTTCTAATGAAAGAATAGTCTCATAATACTTTTTCTTCAGTTTGATGACGATTCTCCGGAACTTTGAATCCGTTTCAAAAAGGAGGTCATCGAAAAAGTCGATGATGTCGGTTAAGTCTTCTCGGACTACTTGTTTTTTGAGTCTTGAGTCTTCAATCATGATTTGAGAAAGAAGTCGATCCGCTTTGTCTTTGAACACTGGGTGTAGTTCACCTGTGCGTATCATTTGGTACAGCACATTGTGAATGCAGGATGCTCTTTCGTTCTCATAATTCCAAATCAATTCTTCTCTTCCACAACCAAACTTGTACCCTCGATTGATTTTCAAAACATCAAAACTAAATGAATAGAAGATGCTCTTTATTGGATAAATTGATTGGAATGGAACAATCACTTCATAGTCTTCTGTGGTTTCAAATTTGTAATTTGAATCGTAAATTTCTTTGTGAGAAAAGCGATTCCCCATCCCATCAATAACTGTTTTTACTTTCACACTCCTCATTCCTATCAATCTCCTGATCTGTTCGTTTCAAGTGGTCCAAAATTTTTCAATCAATTTTCAGTGCCCAAGGGATTCCAGTAGAATCCGCATTTACGATTCCTCGAATCTTATTCATTGCATCTCTTGAGTTTGAGACTCCCCAACAATCAGGATGAAGACGCAATCCAGGTGCAATGCAACCTTGAACATCGTCAATATAATTCCCAACATGGATCAGAATATGTGTTCGAGTTGTGTTCCCACTCAGTGAAACTCCGAGCATAGGATTTTCCAAATAGAAGCAATTAGGGTGTCTTGCAGAATTGTACGGATACAAACTGTAATCTCCTGGAGGAACACAAGACTCGAATGGAAGATTTGACACATATGGTTTTTCAACGGTGTATGCGACTAATTCTCCTTCGTAACTCAATTCTCCGATTGTGCAATTCGGTAAGTAGTTTCTTCGTAATCGTAATACTTTTTTCATTTTTCCCCTTCGTTAACTCGTTTTCTTTGTTGAAATACAATTCGTAGTCGCCCTCTGATACGTATTTGACGCTCAGGATGAGTTCAGGGTGATGCGGTTTCTTCGGATACCCCGCTTTGACTAATGCTTTTGTATGTTGGTTCACATGGTCAACTGCTTTCAAATAGTCTTCTTCTCGGTAATAAGAAGCAGAATAATCTCCTGGTTGCGTCCAGGCATGACCAACAACCCAAATCGGTTTTATATTCATATCACTTTATAATTTTGTATTCTTGATTGAAGAAAAACTGATAACTCCTGTCTGAGATTTTGATTTTTGAGAGAATAAGCTCGTCATTCCTTCGATGTTTCGGATACCCATTCCTCTTCATCTTCCTTGCGTTCTTCCTCAAATACTTCACAGCTTTCAGATACTCATCTTCTCGAAAGTAGATCGTATCGTAATCTCCAACATTCGCATAAGAATTATGAATTGCCCACATGAAACGTTTTTTCATTCTTCCTCTTCCCTGCACTCAGGCCAATCGAACTTCTCAGCTAAGTACAATAAAAAAGTTCTCATTCCAACACAACCAAGATCAGGATGGTGTTCTCGGTCACACAGTCTGCAATATGGAAGTTCTCCTGTTCCTACTGGGTCTACTCTTGTTGTGAAATCATCTTTCATTGTTCTTCTCTCTCGTTGTTGAAAAAATAAACCACTTTGCGACTCTTATGAGATCAAGTCCTGCAAGTTGGTTGTCCCAAGGTTCCCAGCAAGCATCTTCGCCCCACTCTTCATGGCAAATTCCAGCAATCGACCTCTGAGTTTCTTCTTCACTCTCGTCAAGTTCGACAATCCGCTTTGCTCGGGAAAGATTCATTTTGTTTGGGATTTCGTCAAAGTACATTTTCTCCTCTAACTCTTCAAAGGTCATTTTTCCTCATGTGATTTGCTGTCGCATTTGAAAGATGATCGTTCATTCTCTGTCTTCTGCTCTCTGCAATGTCGAAGATGTCTTCTGATCGACATGTGATCCACTCTCCATTCTCACATTCTTTATTCAGACTTTCTAAGAACAGCTTTGCAGACTGACCCGCATCTCCTGAGAAGTGGAACTTTCCATCTTCATAATAAAGTTTTCCAACAACATTGTCTTTTGTGAATGTGATTGTTGGTGTTTCGTCAATACTCCCCATTCTCATCTCCAATTGCTTTTAAGAGTTCACTCGGATTCTCAACTTTGGATAAGTCGATTCCGTAGATGTCGAGGAACGAATTGTGTTGAGCCTCTTCGTAACTCATTTTTCCTTCTTTGCAGTAGTGCTCCATTCGATCAAAGTAATCTTCCTTCGTTTTTGGGAACCTTAGCTTTGCATTCTCGTCCATAGGTACGACTCCAATTTCCATTTCGTGATTCTCAGGGGGTTTAGTCGATTGTCAAATACGCATCAGGCAATGTTTTGACTCTTGCGGTATCCGCAAACTCGGTTGGGGTTCCACTAGAAAGATTCACCGCAGTTGTGGAGTCTCCTGTTCCGTAATCCATCATCATGAAGATTCCCTCGTTGTACGAAAATACTTCTCCTGGTTTGACTGCTAAGATGTCGATGAACTTATTATTGTCATTGTGGTACACTTTCATTTTTTCTCCGTAATCTCCGTAAGTCTCAATTAGGAACGACTTCGCTTCTGCGAATGAGTCGAATATCTTGCTTCCATGAATCCAGAACGAGTGCTCAGTCTCCTCTTCGATCTCTACTTCTTGGATGGTTGGGCTTGAGAAGTAGTTTGCTAGGTAACGCTTCATGGATTTATCCTCGTTTTCTGTTAGAAAGGTTGGCAGGGAGTCGAACCCTGCTATCGGCAAACCATGCACACGGGCTGATCTCTCAGACTGGCTTTGTTTCACCACGCTTCCCGCATCGCAGAATTGAACTGCTGTCTATCGCCGGACAAACCTAGTTATTAAATAGTGTAAGAAATAATTATTGTTCTCCTAAGATAAATAGTTATTTCTGAAGAGTCAAATTGAAAAAAAAAAAAAAAAAAAAAAAAAAAAAAAAAAAAAAAAAAAAAAAAAAAAAATGAGGAGGGTCGAAGTAATGAAAAAATAAATCGAATTCATGAGTGGGGTGTTGATTTTTCATGCGGGGGGGCGGGTGCCGTTTCTAGAAATGGGGTATACCCCTGAAATCATTGACTTTTTTCCGAAAACCAAGCGCTTGATAGGCTAAAAACAAGCGCTTGCTTGGTTTTCAACCCGACGTCGAGTTTGCCCGTTCCTAACGTCGATTTAATCGGCCGACTGAGCAGTCGGTCTAGTACCGACTGAGTAGTCGGTCTATCAATAGACTGACTAGTCGGTCTACCTTGACCGATAATCATATTACGTTTCCTTATTTTCAGAATCGGTCAAAAACCAAGCGCTTGCTTGTTTTCTATTTTGTGACCGGGCCAAAAAGCTAAAATGGCCGTTTTTGACCCTTTTTAATGCTACAATTATAAATCTAATTGAATCAAGTATTGATAGATATTGACAAATATTGATCTTTATATGCCATTATATGCCAATATATCTACTCATATCGGCTCTTTTTTAGTTGTGAGTGCTAGGAGTAGGACTATCGCACTCTCTTGATTTGTAGCATTAAAAAGAGCGCAATTTGCCATTGAAACCAGCAACGCCACAAAAACAGCGAAAACAAGCGCTTGCTTGGTTTTCTCAAACTGGAAAACAAGCGCTTGCTTGGTTGTCACGATACCGCCAAAACGCACAAGATAACGCTATGCTACAAGTGAAAGTTGACGAAAACAGCGTTTTTCAATGAAAAGCAGTGATTTCGTCTAATATATGCCTGTAGTTGCTCAGATAGACTGCTACAGGCTTTTTTTATTGAATCAATAGGATTGTATCAATCATCAATAAATGTCAACAGTGAGCAATATAGAGGCATATTAGACAATGTTTATCAATACTTAGATATATTGGAATATATCAGGATATATCCCATATACCATGTAAACCATTGAAATCATTGACTTTATTACTGATAAAAATCATATGTTTGATAATGTAACTTATGGAACATATAAAAATATCAAAATACCGCAATACCGCAATAAAGGACAATGAAAACAATCACTTATCCTTTAATGCATCATCATAAAGTTGACTCGATTCTGACGTTGTGACGTTATTTTGTTGATTATTGTTAATGATAACCTGTGACTCTCCCCCATCAATATTATAGGCAGACTTCGCAATTAATTTTACTAATCCTGTATTGATTTTCATCTGAGGTTGCCAAGCATACTCTTCCATTTTTTCAACAAATTTTGACTCAGATATTTCTTTTGCTTGCTCGATTGCTTGCCTAAAAGATTGGTGTTTTTCTATCCATCTTTGTATAGTTGTTCTTGGTCTTTTCAGCGCAACGCAGACGTGACTTAGAGACATACTTTTGTTCTTCAAAGACTTAAAAGCAATCAAATCATACTCTTCTTTATAGTCGTCTTTATGAACAATCACATTGCTTTTGTTCAGAACTTGTATCTTGTTCCCCGCAAGGGATTTAGCCCCTTTTTCCAGTTGTTCCGATTCATTTGTCATACCTACCTCTTTTTGTGTTAAATATTCGATTTTAGGTGAAATTTTTGAAAAAAAATCAACCACAAAATAGCTTTTTTTCACTTTCCTTCCAAGCTACTGAAATCATTGACTTTTCGGTTTAACGGTATTTTCAGCTTTTTTCCTTTACTCGTTTTTAACCAAAAAGTGGATTATTAGAAAATATTTTTTTTTATTTTTATACTATTACAACACTCCAACTTTAAAGCTCTATAGAGATATACCTAAAACTAACGTTAAACCTAGTACAGTGCGTGTATAGCTAGGTTTATCTTGGTTTGCCGACTCTCATATCTATATAGTATGCAAACACGCCCTCGGAGACACCACACGATAGACAAAAAAACAAAGATAAATAAAAAAAGTTTGTTTTGTTATTGACATTATACCTAGCATTTATTAGGTTGTTTGTGGGGGGGGGAGAGAACCAAAAACATCAGTTCTAAGAAAAAAGTCAATAAAAACAACAACTTACAAACCAAAAACAACCAAAAACAACCAAAAAACAACGAAAAAAGAGGTAAAAATGAAAAAATTAACTAATATTCAAAAAAAAGCAAAGCAGGCCGGTTATAGAATCACAAAAAACTGTCTTTATCGAGAGGGAAAACTTCTCTCAAGACAAGCGGATAAAGTGCCTAATCTCGAAAAACTTTTCGACGGTGAGATCAAGAACAAAACCGTTGTTTTTGAATGGTCTTTTGAAAATAACTTTCCTGAATCACCGACTCTTTCAGCATCTTGCGGAAATCTTGATATGGATATTGATTTACAATCCGTTCCTGAATTGCGAAAGTATGCAAAATCTCTTTGTAAAGAGTCAGGATTGATCTTTTCGGAGAGTCCTAGCAATGCAAATCATGCAACCGATTATAAGATTGCATTGTTGGAATATAATTCCCAATACCGATAAAAATTTTTAGTCAAAACCAAAAAATCAAAAACCTAAAAAAAATGGAGACACAATGGAAATCCTACTCGAAAACACAAAAATCATACTGGAAGAAAACGCAAAAGACGAGCACCACTTTTGCGGAACAATCAAAACAATTGGTTGTGTTTTGACTCCTCAAATCTTGCGGGAAATATTAGAGGAAAATGGAGTTGTTGTTGTTTCAATGAATCGTCGCAAAAAAACAGCGGAAAATGAATTTACATACAATAACGTTTTCTACTCGAAAACACTAACACTAAGACAAAAGAGAATCAGAACATTAAAGAGCATAATCTCTAATTTGTCATATAGAAGAGATGGGAAGCCATCTATCACTATACCACGGTGGGAAGCAGAACTCGAAAAACTTGAGAAGATTGAGTTTGAAGAAAGTATGTTTTTTGAAGAAGAAGAAGAAGAAGAAGAAGAAGAAGAAGAAGAAGAAGAAGAAGAAGAAGAAGAAGAAGAAGAAGAAGAAACCGTGATGAATATACAATTGAATGGAGACAACATGGAGCAAACTAAAATATCAGCAAAAAACATTTTGATTCAATTTGCGGAAAACGAGTTTGAAACTACAAACAAAGTGATTGAGTCAATGATTGAAGTTCAAAAGAAGTTTTCAAGAGAATTCAGAATCTCTGGAAAGTCAATTTTCCAAAATATCAAGGACTCAGGCGAACAATACCTAGAAATCTTTTATGATGAAAAATGGTATGAAAGAACTTGTGAAGCATACTCAAATCTAAAGTATGACTCAAAGCTTGTAAAAAGATTTACACGTCAGGATCTACACCAGTACATTGATTTTTAGTAAATCAATACAAGTATACCAAAAAACAAGAAAAACCTCATAGTGAGAGTCCTATTAACTCTCACACCACAAAAAACTTAAAACCTCAAAAGAGAAAAAGCTATGAATACTCAAATCAAATTGCAAAATGAAAAACAAGCTTTGGATATCTGCCTAGAGTTGCTCAAAAATCGTGTTTTGATTTTGGATAGGTATGACTCGAAAACTAGTCTTGAAATTGTAGACAAAATGAATCCAAACAAAAATATTTTTGTTTGCTATGTCGAAGAATATGCAGAATGCAGAATCATTCAAAACGGTGTTTTCCTTTTTCAAAAAACCGTTTCAGAGACTTTCTTTGAAAAACTCAAAATTATTTTGAGAAATGAATCAAATGAAATTGAGAATGAAGAGTCAATTATTGAAGTGATTTTGAGTCAATCTCGAAAGTGTAAAATTATAAACATTGAGCACAATCACTCTTGCATTGCGTTATATTTTGACGAAAGCAGGAATGATATGGATTCAGCCTACCTTATTCATTTTGATTCATGTGTAATTAATTTCAAACCAGTATTGCAAATTCAAGTTCAAATTGGCCTGGATACAATCTTTAAAAAAGACGTTGATGATTTGGATTTTTGGTTTGATTTGCCTTCAAAATTAGAACTAATCGAGAAGCAAAAAAAACGTAAAGAAAAACGTATTGAACAGAGCAAAAAAAATCGTAAATCAATGAAATATTTGCGGGCCGATACTATCAATGGGATAGTCGAAGTATCGGAGTCAGATTATAATGATTTGCAGAACGATAGAAAAGCAATAGTTCAAACTGGTTTGAATTTTTGCTCTTTCCTACAAGATATTCAGCTCGGAGAAATCTATTACGCAATTGTCCCACAAAAGTATATTGACGCAATAATCGAAGACGGTTATACGATTCAGTATCTGATTCAAGAGATTGACTGAAAAAAGTTAGAAACCGCACTAACTGCAGTGCGGTTTTTATAGTTTTTTCATCATTATTTTTTCTAACATTTTGCGGAGTCAAATTATGATTAGCTATGATAAAAAATACTATCAGGATATATCAAATACTTCCCTAATTGCATTTTATCGAAAAACACTTGAAATGGTATGCATGTATAAAAATTATTGTAATAGCACTCACAATAGAGGGATAAAAGAAGAATATGAATACCGATTGAAAAACCACAAAAACGAATTGCTCTTGCGTGGTTTGGCAAGTGAAATTATTGACTGAAAAAAGCATAAAACGTATGCAAAAACGTATACGTTTTTTAGTTTTTTCATCATATTTTTTTCTAACATTTTGCGGAGTCAAAACCATGAAAAACGAATGCCAAAACATCAAAAAATCAAAGCCTATGTTGTGTTATGCAACAAAGAAAAAAACTTTTTCATTAGGAGTCAAAAAAATGAATATGGATTTGAAAAAAATCATAGACGTGCTAAAGAAAAGCGCAAAAATTAGTGGAGTCAAAACAACTCTGAAAAGTACCACTCTTGAATTTTTCGAGTCAAGCGTGTCTATTAGTGATACACATGGAAAAACGTACACTGAGAGTCTAAATATAGGCTTCTGTGGTCGTTTTCAACTCAAGAGAATAAGTATGCTAGTGAATTTGATTCACAAAGCATACGGGCCCGTCTCAATATCAGTTTGCGGAGAAAAAGAATTTGTTTCTTGGTATCACTCAAAAGAAAAGTTCGGTACATACTACAATGAGCAAAAAACTTTTCTTGATAACTATGTTTTGAAAGCAGAAAACAATCCTTCATTTCACATGATTTTGCGTTATAAAAACGGCATGATAGGCGGCAACTTCTAACAAAAAAAGGAGAAAATTATGTTAAAAAAGTCATGGATAAAAGATCAATATAAGTTTGTTCCAGAAAATGCAACATACTGCGGAAATCAAATTTTCATGGTTTTCCGTTTGTTTGATGATTCTTGGGTTTTTCAAAGATATATCTATTCAGAGTCAAAACGTATAGATGCAGAAAACGAATTTTTCTTTATGTTAGAAAACTAAAAAACTAAAAAACTAAAAAACTAAAAAACACGGAGTAAATTATGAACAATCAAAATTTTTTGCAATTGCAAATAAACGCAATAAAAAAAGAGATTGAAAAGCAGTCTTTAACTCGACAAATAACAGAGCAAATTAAAGAGCAAATTGCGCTCAATTGGATTGCTCAAAATGCAGAATCTTTTAGGAAGGAAATGAACTCATGAGATACTATTTGAATTTGCAGTTTCGTGAAAAGAATGGAAAGAAATCAATTTGGATTTGCTCAGAAAATGAACTTGATTTGGTTCTAAAAAGAATTGAGTTCTTGAAAGAAAAAAAGCAAAAATTCAAATATTTTCTTGAACCAGTAGAGTCAATAATTTGACTCTCAAAAAACGTCAAAAATCCAAAAATCCAAAAATCAAAAACCATAAGAAATGGAGTCAAAATGAAAATTGATAAAAAGCTTTTTGAGATAATCAAAAATTGTGAAACCGTTTGCGAAGCAGAACAAGCTTTCCAAGCGGAAATGCAGAAAAACGACGTTTGCACAAGTCAACAAGTTTTTGAAAAAATGTCATATTTGAATCGAAAAAAACAAGAGGAATTTTATGTTTTGTTACTCAACAACAAACACAGTATCACAGGCAAAAAACTAATCACAAAGGGGTTGATTAATCGTAGTCTTGTACACCCTAGAGAAGTCTTTTTTCATGCGGTAAAGAGCTTGTCAGCAGATATCATATGCATCCATAATCATCCTTCTGGAAATCCAGAACCATCAAATGAAGATATCCAAATCACCAAACGTTTGAAAGAAGCTGGTAATATTTTAGGTATTCCAGTTCTTGACCATATCATTATAGGTAAGGGGACGTACTATTCGTTTGCGGATAATGGGAATGTTTTGTGATAAAAACATGTTTTTCTTTCTTCACAAAAGAGCGTTTTCACGCTCTTTTTTTTGTATCAAAATTCAATGAGATTTGACTATGCAAAATGCATCACAATGGACTACAAAAGGGACTAAAAAAATGGAAGGTATTGTCTCAATGAATACTTCAACTATGACGAATGATTTTTGTCAAAAGATGCAACAAAATGCAGATAACGTTTGTAAGAAATGCTACGCAGAAAGCTTGGAAAGATGCTACAAAGCACTCGAAAAAAAACTTCTTACAAACTCGATTATTTATGAACAGGAACTCGAGGAAATAGACATTCCAGTCTTCAAAGATGAATTGATAGTAAGGATTCATTCTTATGGGGAGTTACGCAATATTTTACACCTCGAAAATTTACTCAAAATTGTAACGCACAAAAGAAACAAACATGTAACATTTGCACTTTGGACCAAAAGAAAAGCAATTGTAAAAAAGGTTTTTGAGTCAAGAAAAGTTCCATCAAATCTTGTATTGAATTACTCAGTATCAAGAATTGATCCAATAGTAAAAAATTCAAATCCCCCAAAACCATTCGACCGCTCTTTTTTAGTGTTCAAGGATAATCCTAAAAACGTCAAAATCAACTGTGGTTCAAAGGATTGTTTGAGTTGCATGATGTGCTACAAAAAAACAGGTAATAAGATCATAAAGGAGCAAATAAAATGAAAACTTTAGATTATAAAAAAGCGGTATCTTGGAAGAAGTCAAACGAAAGCCAAACAAGGAAAAAACACAAAGTCGTTGAGTCAAAATATCTTGATTTGGAGACTTTTGAAGAAAAAAAGTGTTATTGCGTCATATTGATAAAGGAGTCTAAAAAATGATTAATCCTAACTTTCCAGATATGCATTTTCCTGAGCATGATATTGATATGTTTTACTTGTCACAATGTATACGGTTTACTAGTCAATTTGATGCAACAAAATACGCTAGCATTGACTTTGGAAGACAAGACAAGTGCAAGAGGTACTCAATCACTTTTAACGGTCACAATGGACAAGCTATGGGAGAAATCGAGTTTCAAACTAAGCATGAGTTGTTAGGTTATGTTACCGGATACAATAACAGTATTGATACGATTTGATTTGAGTAAAGATATTCACTCCGTATAAAAACGGAGTGAATTTTTTTCTTCAAAATTAACGAAACATAATATGATTATTGATAACTTTTCATTTTTGTTTGGAACCGGGCCTAAAAAATTAACAATACATAATATGATTATTGGCATTGACTCCCAAAATAGATTAAGAACACATAATATGCTTTATTTTTGCCAAGTACAAAAAGAACATTATGTTTCCTTAATCGGTTTTTCCTACCGGAAAAATAAGGAAACATAATAATATTATCATGATATGTAAGTATCTGAATATAGGTATATATGAGTATACCTATATATGAATAAGTATATATCTGATTATTCAAAAACTACGATATGGGTTCCCTGGAGGACTGTTCGCTTTCACGCCTCCCAAATTTTTTGACTTTTTCCAGAAAAAAGTTGGTTTTTTAATTGTTGGTTTTCTGAGGCATTTCCCTTGGGTATTCCGGAGTTTTCCTCCGCAGTCAGTGGTTTTTCTTGTTTTTTACACTGTTCGTTTTGAAGTGTCCCAAATTTTTTGACTTTTCTGTAGAAGAATGGAGGTAAATTATTGAGATTATTGAGGTTTTTCCAAAGTAAAAAATAAAAAATAAAACCCTTTACATTTGGTTTTCATAGGTTTATAAATGTATATATCAAATCAACAAAACAAAATTTCTTAGGTTTTAATCGTATCAAAACACCCTCTGATTCAAAACTCATTTTTCAGGGGAAACACCCTCTCCAGAAAATTTACCTTTTCAATAGGGGGGGTCACTTTTTATAGAAACGGAGCATTCTATGAACGATCTAATCAAAGTTGAGGCAATAAACCCGATTGAAGTATTCACAACAGAAGGCATTGACCCGTTCCTCCGCATGATTCAAGAGGAAGTATCCCAGTATGGTCTATCTATTGATACTGCCAAGGGTAGAAAAGAAGTAGCATCAGTCGCATACAAGATTGCTCAGTCCAAGACCACACTCGACTCACTCGGAAAAGAGTTGGTTGCAGAGTGGAAACAGAAAGCTAAAACTGTAGACGAGTCTCGCAAGAAAGCAAGAGACTTCCTTGATAATCTCAAAGCTGAGGTTCGAGGACCACTGACCGCATGGGAGATTGAAGACAAGGCTCGCAAGGTTGCGGAAGCACTGGAGAAAGAAATCGACTCTGCATGGGAGAATGCCATTCTGGAAGATCAGATCGTCAATCGCATCAAAGAACTTGAAGCAGAAAAACAACGTCTTGATAAGATCGAGGAAGAGAGATTAGCCAAAGAACTTGCTGAGGTTGCCTTGAGAGAGCAAATGGAGCGTGATGCTCAGATTGCCTTGGAGTCAGCAGAAAGAGCAAAGAGAGAAGCAGAGGAGCGCATCAAGAGAGTAGAACAAGAAAAAGCCCAAGCATTGAAACAAGCAGAAATCGAAAAAGAACAGGCAATAGAACAGGAACGCAGGATCGCAAAGGCTGAGGCGATACGAGTTGAGAATCAACGAATCGCAAATGAAAAATCTAAAGATGAATACGAAGCAAAGCGTATTGCAGACCAGGACCATCAGAATATCATTCATGGGGAGATCATTGCTGACCTCATGAAAGATGGTGCTCCAGAGTCCATTGCACAACGGATGTTGAACATCTTAATCAAGGGCGGGGTTCGACACGTTTCAATCAAATACTAATCATTGAGGAGGAAAAATGAAAGTAGAATCTATACCAGTCGACATTGAAATGCCTGTCTGGTTTTGTGATGAGACTAGTGGTGGTTGTGGTCAAAAGTTTGGTGTTTATATGAAATCAGTTAATGACTACTGGGGTAACCCTGAACGTCCACCGTATTGTCCATCCTGTGGAAAAGTTGTACGAGACAGGAAAGATTTAATAGATCAAATAAATAAAGATTTGAGAGAGAGCCTGAAGCGGGGCGATGATATGGATTTTGATATGGACGCATTGTTGCGTGAAATAACCCTTGATAGGGCAGAACTAGATAGGGCAGAACTAGAAACAAAATAGGAGAGATATGGCAGGACATTATCACTATGGATCAAATGCATCACCATTCGAGAATCATGGTCGAAAACGAGGCGAGACTAAAGTGAACAGACAGGTTGCAGATTTGAAAAATCCGTACACAAAAGAACCATATAAAGAACCATTTCTTGATGATGATATGCAAGTGTTCAGGGGGGTGAACACAATTGCAATTTTCAATGATGTCATGTCTCAGATCGTTGATGAAATGGATAAGAAAAAAATCAGCTACATTGCAGTCGAGAATGGGGAATTCAAGAAAGCAAGAAAACTGATCTACGGGTGGCTCAATCAAAACAATATGAACTACCTAAAATCAAAAATCAAAATTGTTGAGGAAGTGACAATCTAACAAAACGAAAGGGGAATACGAATATGAATAGGAAAGTTGATTATGATTTTTTGAGAGACAGGGGGTTGTCCGACTCAAAAACAGTAAATGTGATTAGTTCAATAAAAGAATATGATTTGGGAGTGTACACTGGTGATTCAAAATATTTCATTGAGATGTGCAATGACAAAGTGAAATGCACTGACTGTGAGACTTGCGTGTTTACTCATCTGTAATTCAAACAAATGGGGGGCAAAAAGGGGAACAAAAATGACATGGGGAATCAAATCAAATCCAAACAGTCTTGGGATGATTGTTGGAATCAAAGAATCAAAAACTAAGAAGATGAAAAAATCTACAGGTGAGTGTTTTGGAGAATCAACTCATGAAGAAGTCCAATCCAGTGTACAAGCATTTTTGGATTCTGGAGGAGTAATAAAGCATGAGCAAGATGGAAGATGTCAAAACTCGATTGAGTTCAATATAAGTAAGTACGAAATCCTTGAGGAGTACGAAGAGTACGATTCGAGCACACCGTTTTTCTTGAAAAAAGAAACAAAGAAATGAGGCATTATGAAGATTAACTTTATGAAACCAGTTGGCGGGCAAAAACCAACAAAAACATTCAAGCTGTATGATGACGTTTGGGATAAGAAAAACGACTATCCGCTAATGAAGCACTTTACTGGGATCAGCCAAGAGTGTGATGACCTGGAAGACTTGTCAAAGATTCTGAAAGCTGTTCTCAACAAGCCTGTTTTTATGATTCATGGTGATTTCATTGAAGGGGTTGACCTGTCAAAGATGTTGCGGAGGAGTCGAGAAGGTCGGCAAGGGGAACCACCAACAATCAAAGATAAGAATCTTGAGTGGTTTTGTATTGATGTCGATAAATACTCTTTTGAAGAGTCAGATGAGTATCCAAATCATGGTGGCTTGGAAATGATTAGAAAATTCATCAAAGAAGAACTTCCTGATGAGTTTTCCAAAGTGAATTTCGTATATCAATTCTCATCATCTGCAGGATTGACAAAGGAAAAGAAGTTGAAAGCTCATATTTTCTTCCGACTGAAGCATACGATTCACAATACGGTTATGATGAAGTGGGCAAAAGATTGGAAACCAAATGGAACAGAGTATCTTGATCCATCCGTATACAAGAGTGCTCAGCCGATCTACACAATGAAAAGGATTTGCCTTGATGACAATAATTTCCTGGGGAGTAGTGACCCAATTGATGATGATGAATTTGTTGGGTTCTATGACGTTGGAAATGAGTTTCTGAATTGGTATCCAAACATTGATTACAAGAGTGGTCCTCTGAACAAGAGTGCTGGCAACTTAACTCGACTGGACTTGGACCAACCTGTTCAAGAAACTTATTCGATGTCGGATTCGATTCGCAAGATCATGAGTAGTGAAAACTTTCACGATCAAATACGGAGTACAGCACTCTCACTTGTGAACAAAGGACTTCCAAAGAACGATGTGAAAGCTCTCATTGAGGAGTTTATGCTCGTTGCAAAGAAAGACATTGAGAATGACGAAGATCGGCTCAATGACTGGCAGAATCGCTTTGATGACATCCCAAGAGCAGTCGAGTCTGCGGTAGACATTGTTGGGAAGCCAAGTTTTGAAGAAGTGGTTGATTGGATTGACACATCAAATATCATCGAAGTCACAAGCGGATTTGCAAAAAGACTTGTTGGGTTTCATGGAGTCGAACTGAAGCAATTGGTGCGGGCCATTGAGCAAAAGACTGGATTCGGAACAAGAGCAATCAGCGAAGATGTCAAACTTGCGAAGATGGAAAAGGAAGATGAGCTTGCAGACCTTGCTCGTAAAAAAAAGACTGAGGAGCGTAAAGCTCAGGACATTTACGAAGTAGAAATTTCAAATTCTGGATATGGTGCTGCAACTGAGCAAATTTGCAAGATTATGGCTGAGTCTAAGAAAAAGCCGGAAGTGTACCGACTTGGGAACACAATCTCTGTTGTCGAATACTCGACTCCAAAGACGATCAGACAGATCACAAAGAAAGGCCAGATGATGAATGATTATCCTGAGATGCCTGTCATCCATGATATTTCGCATCCAGTTGGTGTGATTCGTTCTAGGGCCGAGAAAGACTGTGTTTTTCTTTCAGAAAAAGGAAGTGAAATTGTGTGTCCTGATTCAATCCTGAATGCGATCCCAAGGATGTATGGAGCAAAGTGGAAGCCACTGTCCGGAATCGTTGAGCATCCTTTTATTGATGACACTTGGAAACCTGTTGAGAAGAGTGGTTATGATCCAAATACGGGTCTTTATGCGGTCCTTCATAAGAAGTTGAAAATCACTCTTACTGATCCAAAAGAAGCATATGATTATCTTGCAAACAATGTACTTGCAGAGTTCCCATTCCAAACAGACTTAGATAGGGCTGCAGCAGTTGGAATGTTCATGACCGCAATCCAAAGGCCATATGTCATTGGTGACAATGGGATGCCAGGATTTGCAATCGTTTCTCCAAAGCCATCATCCGGAAAGACGACTTTGGCTCAACTATTGTCATACTCAATGTACAACAGACCAGTTGCTGCGACAGGCTGGAGTGATAACGATGAAGAACTCGGAAAACATTTGCTCGCAATCTTGAGGGAAGGACACAGTTGTGTTCTCTTTGACAATATCAAAAAAGATGCTGCAATCCAGTCGAATGAGCTTGCGAAGGCAATGACATCTGGAACCTACAGCAGAAGAAAACTTGGATCAAACGAAACTGAGGAGGTTCCTTCCGGAGTCCTATGGTTGTTCACTGGGAACAATATTGTTTTCAAAGGTGACTTTGCAACCCGGATTCTTCCGATCAGGATCGTTCCATCAATGGAGCGTCCAGAGTTCCGGAAGTTCAACAGAACAGATATTGGACAATGGGCAATGGAGAATCGAAAAAGGATCATCAGTGCAGTCCTTTCCATTGTGACTGCAGGAAAGAATATTGATTACGATAAATACGACTCATCCGCACGATTCAAAGAGTGGAATAAGTTTGTTCGGATTCCGTTGCTTGAAGTCTCCGGACATGATCTACTGGATGTTTTTGATCGGAACGATTTTCTTGATGATGAAGCAATCGCAAAAGGGGAATTGCTTGAGATGTTGCACAATACTTTTGGGAACAATCCATTCAAAACGAAAGATATCATGAAATTGATTGAGGGGCACAATCTTGGATTGAAAACAATCGGAGTTGATTCATCTGGAGATGATTTTCGACATGCAATCACAGATGCATTCAACGAGAAAGCTGTTCAGAATATCAAAACGCTTGGGAGATTCATCTTGGGAATGAAAGATTTCATTCTGAGGGGGTATAAGTTGATCCGAGAAGAAGGGTACTCGGTTGCACAATGGCGTGTGATTCGAGTTGATGAGTAAAACAGTTAGGGGGGTTGAAAAGGGGTTTTATGAAGACGATAGAAATCATCAAGTATAGGAAGTCCGGAAGAGTGTTCCATCCAAGTGATGTTTCAAAATTACAGAGTATGATTCAAAATCTTGGGTATCACATCATTCCAATCGAACTCCAGGCATTGTACTCAGACTACTGTTTTTTTGTTTATGGGGTCACATGGAGGAGAATTGAAGAAGTTGTTAATTTGGTGGCATTGGCTGAAAACTTACTTGATTTTATGGGAGGCAAAAATGAGTAGAGATGAGCAATCAAATTACTATGATGCAGGTGGTGTTGAGACACTAGACATCATAAAAGCAAAACTTACATCTGAGCAATACCAGGGGTATTTACTTGGAAACTCGTTGAAGTATCTCTGCAGATTGATGCATAAGCATGAGTACATCGAAGACTGCAAACGGGATGCGGAGAAGGCAAAGAACTACACAAAGTGGCTATCTGAGAGTTTTGATAATTTGAATGATTAATTGGAGAAGATTATGTCTTTTTATAAGAATGTTGGGGTGGCAAGAAGTCCAGAGAGGAAAGACGGCTCTTACGATGGTGATCCGGTTGTCCCTATTGATGATGAAAAATGTTTCGTTTGTGGGCATGAAATAGAAGAGGAAGACCCCATTATCATTTATCATGTTGTTAGCGGTGGTGCTTATTTTCACGCTGTTTGTGCTTATGCAATGGCAAACAGAATTATGATGGATTTTTGGAAAAACAGAGTTGTCATTGGAAAGACAAAGGGTAGGAAGGTTAGCCCGTTCAATTGTTAACAATCGAATAGAGGTAGGGGATGATGGATATACTTGCTATTGCTTTTTGTGAGATCATTGCATTGATGTTGGTCGAGTATCTTGTTTTCCAGGGGATGAAACGAAAACACAAGGAGTGGTTTGAGGAGAATGATGAGTGGGATTAATTTAGCATATGAGCCAAGGACTGGTAAGATTTTTGTGAACAATGGAGAAGAGAAAAGGGATGTTACAAATCAGTTTATTCAAATCCTTCTTCATCGGTTTCCATTGAACACATCACAAAGTGTTTCTGTTGATGGCTTTGATACGTGTAAGGTGATTGTCGCAAGCTCAGAGAGCGAAGTTCGCATTGATGGAAATCTAGTTTATAATTTTGTAAGCTCCAATGATTCTGAGTTTTTGGAGTTTGATAGGAAGGAGGAACCTGGAGTCCTTTGCGGTCCTTGTCCTAATTGGGATGAGTTGGTGCTAGAAAATCAACCTGAGAATGTGGTTGATATGGATGCAATTGTTGAGTCTATTGAAAATGATCTTCGTTCTGGTGTTAGAGAAACAACACAAGAGGAGATTGATTGTATCAATGTTGGGTTGGAGGAGTAGATGGGAATACGTTTTTCAAAGTGTCCAGTATGTTCAACTGAAATGGAGTGGTTTTTGGAGTGCCCAGTGAATTGTCCTAATTGTGACAGGGAGATTTCATTGGGAGAACATTTGGACTCTGAGAAGGAACTTAACGATGAATATTGGAATGCTGAGGAGTTGGAAGAGATTACTAACGATGCAGATGCTTTCGTTGAGACATGGAGCATAGAGGATTGCAGATGTAGTATTATATCAAGTCGAGTTTGTGAGAAAGGAACGCTTGGTTGTAATGTGAGACATGAGGAGGAAGAATGAAAGAAGACGAATATTGGATGAAGGTTTCTACAGATGGAGCTTTATTGAAATTTGACCAAACCCTTTGTCGGGAACACGCAAAAGAGTATCCAAAAAAAGAGGATCAAAGCGTTATATTTGCAAGAATGGTCGTCTCTTTGTTGGATGGTCTTACAGATGCTGTTGGTCGAGATCAGCGAGAGTATGTTACAAACTTTAATGTGGAGGAAAAATGAAGATTGAAGAAGTTAAACGCATTCATTTTGAAGTGACCTCCAGATGGAGCACTGAAGAACTTGAGGAAATTAAAAAAGAAGTAGACGCTTTTGTTGAGTGTTTGGAAGGTAAAGATCAGGGTGATTGTCATATCAAGATCACTTCATCAAGAGTCTGTGAGTATGGCACTCTTGGTTGTAACGTCAAGCATGATGAGGAAGGATGAATATTGAGGAATTGAAATTGATTGGCATCGAAATTGGGAAAACAGGTTGAAAAATGGTTCTTTACAAACGAGCGTTAAATAAGGAGAAAGGAGAATAAAATGAAAGCAACCTATGAAGAACTGGAAGAAACACTGAAAGAAATCCAACGCGCATCAATAAGTGCAAAACGAGAAGGATTAAATTTCGAGTGGCTTTATAGAACTTGTGAAGATGTTTTGAATCCC
>Ga0208299_1000193_pt1 | contig 58320 bp, 71 predicted proteins | sample 15_taG_FD_184089 | JGI IMG/M metagenome (GOLD analysis project Ga0208299, IMG submission 184089) | Marine viral communities from the Subarctic Pacific Ocean - 15_ETSP_OMZ_AT15312 metaG (SPAdes) (version 2) | ecosystem: Environmental > Aquatic > Marine > Oceanic | place: Pacific Ocean | collected... | reverse complement strand
ACCAGCACCACCAGCACCACCAGTACCACCAGTACCACCAGTACCACCAGTACCACCAGCACCACCAGCACCACCAGCACCAGGAGCGCCCGGAGCGCCCGGAGCACCAGTACCTCCAGTAGCACCCGACCCAATAGGAGACATAACAATGACGTACGATGAGTACTTAACCCAAGCAGCCGACCCTAGCGGAATACCCGGATGGTGGACATGATGAGAGTCAGTAAACCACTCATAAAAATCCCAGACCTTCCTACAGGAACCAAGCAACTATCGATGCCCAGCGAGACCGACCACCTGTTTTGCCAGACTTGTCGAGACATGCACAAGGGAGTACGAATTCCCGACAGTACCCTATTTTTTACTCGACTAACACCTGACGCAGTGGCTAATGACCGAGGGTTCATGCCTCGAATCAAGGCGTTTTCAGCATTCATCGAATGGTCAACAGGGACCAAGGCCGAATGGTTACTCATTAAGCCCGAAGACTCCGCCTGGATACATTGGTCAAAAAAATACCTAATGGGAACCCCCATGCCACCGCATATATTTAGGACCTTTATCATGGACTTAGGGATGAGGGAACAACACCCGGATATAAGAGTCGTGGGCGGCACTGGTTGGTATGCGAGTTGTGGCGGATACGGTGGCTTACTCAATTTCAAACAAAGAGCACTGATGGGATTAAGCCCAGAAGCCGCACTGGCGTTCATGTGTCACGAATTTACGGCCCACGCCTTCGATACGGGAGTTAGCAGGGGCCGCGCCGCACACTACGTCAACGACAGTCCACACCACGGCCACTGCGCCACTGGAGAAGCAGGGCTCTCTAAGTGTCTAAATGGATTTATTGATCTGCCCTTTAACAATCTCAAAAATGCCCTACCATTCTTCAAAAAGTGGTACGACGACCACAAAGACGACCCGCTAACAATGTACAAGTCTCCACCTGGCGGGCTGAAGAAGAAAGAGAGGACTGGACTTAGGCAGATAGCCGCATTGGATCTCCTTGAAGACGGTGAGATAACCGAAGAAGAACATCCAATAATAGCAGTAGATAACTTACTCGGAGAACTCGGTGGTGATTTCTAGTGGGAAAGACATGGAAACTAAAGAAGTTTACACAAACACCGAAGCCGGTGTATATTGCTAGAAGAAGTAATAGGTTTTACGTTCTTGTGGATATAGATGGGTTAGTTATTCCTTTCTATACGTCTAGCGGCTCTGCTGGTAAAAAAGATGCAGAGGGAAATCTATTTGCGGTGGGAGACTTTTTCCCAATTATCGGTACAAGCATGAATTGGCATAACAAAACCAACTTTACTTGGGATGGCGAACCCGCAGAAACGGCCATTGATACCTATTATGGAATACCACAGTTTGGTAAGATAGCGAAGCAACTAAATGACTCTATAGATTATGAGAATCTCAAAAAAGCAGAGGAACTAGAGGAATACAGAATAATAATTAATGAGCTGATCGTCGATGCTAATCAAGGGCTAGATAAGCTAGGAACAGCCCCAGATGAGTTTCATTGGGGCAATCCAGATGGGTCTCCAAGTCGTCTAAGAGATAATATCTACAAGATAAAAGAAGCGCTGGGATTAAAGACTAATCCGCCATATGAAGAGGAAAATAAGCCACTCAAGAACCTTCTTTAAGACCGACTCATTCTTCAACCACGACACTGTGCCACGTGTATGAGCGACGCTTCCGCAATGCTTGAACAGTTTGGCAATTATGCGAGAATCTTAGAATCAAAGGGGCGAAGACCGTCGGATGAAGACATAGATATCTTCCTCGATAAGTTCTTTGACAGCAAGATGTCCGGCTTCCCCTTTGAGGGAGGATTTCTATACACTGCGGGCAAAAATAAAGATGACGGCAGTCCTCTTTACGATGTCAAAAATAAAAGTTACAAGGAACTAATAGCCGAAGCGAAGCCAATCATCGAAAGTAAGGTATTGGAGATGTATTCGTCGATAGAGGAAAGCATTGAAGCACACAACTGGGATACAGTACCCCGCCCACTACCACGATACGCTCAAATGCTCGCAAGAGAAATGGGAGCGACAGAGTTCGACGAATTACCAGGAGTAGAGAAACTAAACCACAAAGCCCACCAAAAAGCCGTCGTCTTCATGTCCAGAGTAAATTACCGAATCAAAAAGTACTTTCAGACAGCGCTACCCTTCATGCTCCGACATTCAATGTACCACAACATCGGTACAATAAGGTACTCTACACAATATGGCGACAACCAACTAACTCCGCAGAAGGGAGAGTCCTTTAGAATAACTAGCGAAGAAAGTCTCCAAGAATTTCTCAACAATAAAAAAGTCGGCAAGATGGTTGCAGGCCAAGACCAAGGGCTCCGTTCACTATTCTGGGTCCCTAGTGATACCGGACGAAATATCAAGCTCGGAGTGCTCGATATCGATAACCCCGCAAAACTATCCCCAAAAGATCTCAAAGCAGTAGTAAAGAAAATACACACAGCACTATCAAATCAGGGTCACCCTACAATAATCATGTTCACAGGAGCCAGTTACCACATTTGGTTCGGAGGAAATGACGAAGGTCTGGGCGACGCAAGAGAAGTCAATGAATACCTGAGAGGAATGTTAGGAGATTATGGCTCATTTGATGAGCCAGAAGCGATCGATCTAAAAATCCCATTCATAGATCTGAGCATAAATAGGCCGGGAGCAATGGTCAGGATGTTCTTCTCACTACATTACCCACCAGCACCAAATCACAAAAAGAACAAAGATTACACTGGACTCGCAGCAATACCCGTAGCGCCAACAGACCTTGACAAGTTCGATCCCGTACGTGACGCACACCCCGAAGCAGTTCTCAGAAACTTCCAAGCATATTCAGAATACGTCTCAAAATTCTTCGACTTGATAGGAATAGGGCAAGATCACGAGTCACCAGAAGACCTAGAATCCCCACCACTCTGCCTGAAGCTACCAAAAAAATATCCAACCCACACCCTACTCAAGAGCCTATATGATAGAGAAACTATCAACAATGTACAATACAAGAACATTGAGGCCAAGTTCAGTGGCGAATCTAAAGTAATAGCCTACTCGCAAGCGAGAGGACTCGGAGCAGTATTAGTCTACGATCCGACAGGGACATCTGGACCGACCGGCACCTCGACAACAAGAATTATCCATGGAGTAGCAAAGACACGTCCCGCACACACTTACTACATAACTCGGCAAGGAACAGTGGTCTATGACGATTATATATGCAGAGAGTTTGAAAGGTTCTGTGAAGCCAAGAAAATTCGAAGCGCAATACTTGCAGGACATATCATAGTCGCCGGAGGCATTAGGGGCGAACGAGATAGACAGGCAGCAATCTCCATCCTTAATCGTAGAGAACTCTCACCATTGCATTGTCGCACATTACGCTTCATAACTTCCAAAGTAACACACCTCAACGGGGACAAAATACCGATGGAAATAATGGAAGACCAAGTGAAGGAAATCCACACTAAGAGGATACAGGGCACCACATATTATGAATTGTCAGGAAATGTAGGCCCACAACTCAAAACTATTTTCATGGATCTGCAAAAAGGACGCAAGAGTGGCGCGATGATAGTGGAGGGCGATGAAAGATACCTAATTACCGCAACACGTACCATTAATTTAGTAGTTTTAGGAATGAAGAAAGGCAAAGCATACGACTCCAATGAGGCACCACCACTTTACGTCGGCGTCGCCAAACGCAACTCAAAATACGGTACAGCTTACCACATGGTAGGCTTGGCACAAATCGCGCTACCAAAGGCGGACAGAATCAGATTGCGAAAACTTATTGAGGGCGAAGACGGCAGGAATGTCATACCTGTAGGTAAAGATCATGAAGACCTATTTGTCATAACTCAACCAGCGATTGTTGTTGAAGTAATTTATGACGACATATCCCCTCAACTGCGAAATTCACTCCCATTCATATTTACAAAAAACAGATACCGAAGAATGAAAACTCGCGGCGCATCGGTCACACCGCTAATTAACGCCAAAGTAATCGCCATCAGAGAGGATCTAAACCCAGAGAGGATAGCAGACATTAGTGCGCGACAAGACCCAATGATTGAGATAAGTTCGAAACCAATCAATAAAGCATCCTCGCTATTGGGTGCACTACCCAACCCATCAGGACCCGTAGAGTTTGTAAGGAGAAATTCCGCTTTCTTCGGCGTCCCCAAAAGTCTCGACACATACGTCGGCGATTACTATTCAGAAATCGAAGGAAAGCCCATGGGCGGGAGGAGGGTACAAATACCACTAATAGGGCCAGGTCCACGATACCGGGGCGAACGACTTCCCGGGGAAGTAGACAAAGCTTTCCAGCGTTTCCGAAAAGGAGAAGAAGGTTACAAAGTATATGTGGAGCCTAGGAGCCTAGTCAAATCCACAGATACGCCATACTACAGAATTACTAGCTTAGGCGGCGAATACGAGATAGCAAAGGACGATCAGCGAGGTTCTGGGGCAGATGGTAACCTCGTTACATCGTTTAACTCACAAATACAACAAGTGAACAATTATGGCGAGATGGTTAATGAATACGAGTTATCTAATAAAGAGCAAGAAATCGAAGATATCAAGGTCGTAGCGACAATGCTATCGTCAGACCAAGCAGCCAAGTGGCACGATCCGGATTCTGAGGTACAAAATTACCGCCACGAAGATAAGGAATACATTGAGAGCTATAAGAACCTAAACAAGTCACTCGCCGCCGCACTTCGAAAGACCGCAATGGATAAGCCAACATTTGACAAATTGGCAGAGTCAGTCTTAGAGAACCCAAAGCCACTAAAGGCAGACCAATGGGAAAAGAGGGTCGACGAACATATAGAAGACTTCAACAAGTGGGACGAACGCCCACAACCCAAGGAGAGTTGGGAAAGTTACTTCATGGGCCTCGGCGCATCGTGGGAAGTTCCGCTACTCGAAAAGGAGAGATTGCTCAGAATTGCAACAGAAGAACACGGGCTAACCGATTCCGAAGTCGACCAGATTGATATGAATTACAGTACCCAAAACTTCGAAGCGCTCTCTGAATCAATACTCGCTGAACTATATGAGGTGCCCGAAGATGATGGCGAAGAGTTCTGAAGTCAGCGAAATAGCCGACGCGCTCAACTTCCCTAAAAAGGGACAGATCATTGACGGCGTTGAAGTTAAAGACTCCAAGTGCAAACTAACTGAGGGCACAATATTCGGATACGAAATACACTTGCCTTCGAGCGTCAAGGTCAGACAAGTACCCAAATTATTGAAGGAGTTTCATCTAACTCACACAGTGCCCACACCAATGCCGAGGATCGTAAAGTATCACGATTATCAAACCAAGTCGAAGAACGGTAGCCTAATCGTCGTCGGTGCCTTACACATAGTACCGACAGCTAGAGCAAATCCGGGACTTACTCTAGAAGAGGACTTTGTCGCAGACTATTCCAAAATGGAGTTAGCGGACCCAACGACATTCTTCAGAAAATTCAGCTATTCAGGATTCAACGGCCCACAGTTCCGTGCAAAGTTATTTTCTCTAGTTTCATACATGGGCGAAAACTACGGATACTGTGACGAAGATAACATTTACCATCGCAGGGCCAGCCTTATAATGCCCAAGATAAAAATCACAAAGGCTGTAAAAGGCGCCAAGATGATGTACCATACCCATCCCAAAAAGGACGAACCGAGTCTTAGCTCTGCTGACGACTATCTGCTTTACTTCGATCTTTCTCACAAGCCGCGCCACATAAGACACTTCTTCACAGTTATGGCGGATAGGATGGATTACTTCCATATAACACCAGTAAAGAACTCAAGAAAGAAGTTCCTAGAGATAGATGAAGACAAGTTCCTTAAAGAAGTCGACAACCATATGAATGAACTAGAAAAAGTATGGAACGTAAAGATTCCGAAAGAAACTTCAGATAAGGCAGACGACCTTCACTATTGTGAAGGCATAACAAAGGACCTAGTTAAATGGATGAACAAGAAGTACGCAAGCTATTTCAAAGTCAAATACAAATGCCACTACAGAGTCCGTAAGAACCCGCCAGAACCAGAATCGGAAGACATACACTTGAGCGACGAGTTTCTAATCAAGGCCCTCGAAGATATCAAGAGCGGAGAATATACATGGCCTCAATTCAATTCCAAAAAGATGCCACACGAAAAATATGCGTACTGGCACCAACTATACTATGTACTTCACGATAGAGATATAACGATGAACATAGGCAAAGGATGGCATCCAGGCGACCAAAGAAGGTTTGAGCATTATCTCAAAACCAACATACCAGAGTCGGGGACGACCTATTTTGACGCACTCAACGTTCTGAACTTTGCATATGACGTGGCCAAATCCGATTCAAAAATACGCGACTCAGGAGAAATCGTGAGCCGTATGGCTGACATAACTACCTATCTAGATATACCAGACAATATAGCAGAGGATCTAAAATTAGTAGAAACGGTCTTACATACAGAAGATATCTATGGCGAGTCAGCAAAGACACTGAGCGGAGACTATTATCCTATACTAGTATTGGCTCACTTTTCAATACAGTGTATAGAGATAATGAAACAAGTGACAGGCGGGTATAAAGAGAAAACCCTCGCCCAATTAGAGGTCAATACGAAGTTGAAACCCAATGCTAGAGACGTCCTAAAGCCATTCTTCATCGAAAAGAACTACCGCGACGGAGTCAGGATCAATCCACCAATTCACATAAAAACCATATCACTGTACGTAGATCTCCCAAGTAAAGCATTCGACATACCAGAACTTTACAAGGAGGCCCTCGGAGAATTTAGCGTAGCCAACTACATTCCAACAAAGCCATTTGAAACTAAGAGGGGAAAGATAAATCTCAGAGTTGAAACATCTTTCGGGATGGTTACAGTAACTATAGAACGCAACACTGGTACGACATTGCTATTTCCCACAGACAAAGAAAACTACATGGAATCAGCCATGGAAGCCATCAACAAGGTAGGCATGGCACTATACAGATACGGCGCCCCCGGAATTAAATCAGAAGATTTTGAAGTAAAAGTGGAATCTCCCGCAATGAATCCGAGTCCACAAATTATAGCATTGAGTGGTCCGAGTGGTTCCGGAAAGTCAACAACTCTAAGAACTCTCATAAAGTCCCTCCCCAATTCGAAAACAGTCGCTACGATCACCACGAGACCCCCAAGAAAGTCCGACAAACCAGGTGAAAAAACATTCGTAAAGGACTCTGAGTTCAAACAAATGCTCGGTAATGGGGAACTTGTAGCCGCAAAACTCCAGAGAAACGGACACTACTATGGTAGAAAGCGCTCAGACTTCGCAGGCGCCGATTATATTATCCTAGACGTATCACTGAGTGGACTAAATGATATTCGAAAAGTATTCCCCAATACTTTTTCAGTTTACTTAGAGCCCTCTGAAAGTGCCGACTTCATCGAAAAGAGACTTCTAAGGCGCGGGGATATTTCTCCACAGGAAGCTAGGGGCCGAGCAAAGTTAATCCCAAGCCACATCGAGTCTAGCAAAAAGATGAACTTCGATTTACGCGTTAAGACCGTTCAAGGAAAGTTCGATTATGCGGCAAAGGAAGTTTACGATGCTATACCTAAGATGAACCCACCATCGGATGTATTTTATTCCCACGACGAAGCCGAGAAAGCGGCTCAAAGGCTCGCAAACGAAACAGGGAAGATACACTACATCATAAGGTCTGTATGGTTCTTAGAAGGCGGCGACACAGATATTGATTATGAAATACAGGATGAGCCCTTAGAGGATAAAGGCCCATACCCTTCCGACTTCCCAGAACAAGTCGCAATAGTTTACCCAGAAAATGCCGACAAGAGAGCAGAGAAGAACCCAAGCGACGATGTAACATCAATATGGGGAAAATTAGCAGGCCCACCAACAAATCCCTTTAACATACGAAAGGAAGCCGAGGATTTCGTCAAAGCAGACCCTTGGCTTGGTGAGTGCTGGTCCGTATGTGTAGATGCAGTTTACGAGTTCGCACGGTTCCTCAAATGGAAACATGGAAAAAATCTCCCCAAATCCGTTGAGAAATGGAAGGTGGTTTGGGGTGTTTATCTTGGAAAGAGAGTAATTGACGATGACGATGACGACGATCCATTCCATGTTTACATCAAACACACAGACGGACGAATCATTGACTTGACAGCCGACCAATTTGGAACAGAAATCAAAACGCCCTACTTCCCCAACAAGAAAGAGAGGGGTCTGTACAAAGGGATGAACAACAAAGCAGAAGGGACAGTCATAGGAGACTTGTATAATGGCCGTCCAATAGAGAATCCAAAGATACTCACACCTGCAGATCTTCGCAAGCGCCCAAAGACTCTATTCGTGTTTGGCGATAACGACAAGGGAACAGGCAAAGGCGGACAGGCAGAAAACCGAGATGAGCCTAACGCAGTTGGTTTTAGAACCAAGCATAAGCCAACAACAAGCAAAGATGCTTACTATAGTGACGATAACTACACGGATAACATTCGTAAGATGCAAGAGGATTTGGATAACATAAAGCGATTAAGCGTCAATTACGATTCGGTTTATTTCATGCCAGGTATAGGAGAAGGCCGTGCTTTACTCAAAGAGAAAGCACCTAAGACATATGGGTGGATGAAAGATAACTTGCCTAAGATGAACCCACCCTGGAAAACTGAAAACCACAAAAATGCTTACTTAATGTTAGAAGAACCCTGGAGTAATATTGAGGTGCCCATCGACGAAAGACTAGCACCGCTTGTTCAACACCTATGGAGTAAAGGCGTTCCAACATCATATAGTGATCAAGGAATCGGACAACCAACCAAGACTGGCTACTTGGTTATCAGATGGCCTTATGATTATGCTTTACCTATTGTGAAGAAGTTGGAAAAACAAGGCAAGTTACATATTGATCAAGGGGGCATTAGACCTTGGAAAGGCAGAGACAGAGTATTTGAAGAAAACACGATTATGATAAGATGGGGGACTGACCCTCATGGGCGACAATTTACAAAAATAGATGGGGAAACAGCACTAAAAGCTATCTACAAAGGCTTCGGATTAACTTATCCAACAAGTAGAGAAGCGGCACTTAAGCAAGTCAGAGAAATAAAGAAGAACCCACCAATAACTCCCTGCCCAACCCCACTAAAGTCCGTGATGCTAAACAGAATAGATGTCGGCGTCCCCCAATCGGAGGACAAAGTCACTGGCGAGTACATCGCCCTAAACTTCCACCCCGAGGCTATCTCACTTATGCACAAAGCAGCCGGAGTGAAGATGGCTAAGCGTAACGAGGCGACATCGGGAGATGAGGGCGCTAACGAAGAATACCCAGGCGGCTACCATAATGATTTCATCACTATTAACATCAAAAACTGGGGACCGGTTGATGTGGATTGGAAATTAGCGAGGCTTGTCGAGGCCCTAAACAACAAACACGGTATAGAAACAATGGGATCAGACCAAGGTAGTTTCGATGTTGGGACACGTATTGAAGGCGAGGTCTTTCAACACCCTATCTTATATGGTTTTATTACCTGTGACAAAGACTCAATGGCCAACCTAATTGGGTTATTTGAAGACATACCTGGCTTTGAGGTTGGCCCTGACGAATACTTCCCGAATTACGGTGGCCCTCACCCCCGCTCCAACCCAGCCCGCGAAATCCCCGAATACGGCCTCCATGTTTCGCACAAGGACAACAAAGAATCAATCCTCAAACAAGGATTGAAAGGTAAGCGGATATTCCTTTTCTATCCTGACGCGGACTGGAAGATCTGGGTGCAAAGTGGAAATATAGATGGCGTATGGGGGATAGGGGGTAGAGATGAAAACCCCGACTTAGAAGATGTCCCAGTAGAGAATCTTGTGTTGTTCAAGGTAAGATTCGACAAAGCCAAATTCAGACCTGCTCCCTATGAGTGGGAGGGGAAACTGCACGATGAATTCATGGTTGAGGGTGAGATTCCGCCGGAAAACATCAAAGTGGTAGAGTTTGAGAAGAACCCAAGTAAAATATCATTATCAAGATTAGCCGATTCTGTACACAAGGATAACTTTGTAGCAAAGGGAAAGCAAGGAGCAGTATTCAGTATCCCAGGAACCAAACTACTATTCAAAGTCAATAGAGATAGCAACAAGCAATTCTATGCTAAGTTAATGAAGCATCTAAAATCTGGAGGACCCATAGAATATCCAACAAAGGACAGTATACTTTACAAGGTTGATTACAAAATACCGTTTGAAGTGGGGCAGCCTAGATATTGGGTAGGCGATGACAGCCTAGATACGGTCATGAACTCAATTGATGGGGATGTTGTGGGTAGTTTCATCCCACAAGCAGAATTCGAAAAATACAAGCAATACTCACAAGCTGAGGCAGGCAAGACCAACCTGTATCCGAAAAAACAGATCATCAAGTATTATTCTTACATCAAGACCTTGGCTAGCATACCCCAGAAGAATGTCAATGCATTAGTGAAACAGATAGAACATTTACTGAGCAAAGGCATTCCTGTCGACGTTAATTCTGGGAACTTAATATACAACTCCAAGACCCAGAGACTACACTTATTCGATTGGTTCTGGGACTCACTCGGTGCAGGCAAGACTTTGAGATCTGGCCCACCATTCGTACAACTAGTGGAGTACGGAGGGATCGCAGAATGGGGTCGGAGTATGGAGGAGTACTTCACCGAATTCAAAACAAAGTTTCCAAACGAATTCAAGCTCGTAATAGAGTCTAATGAGAAACACAAAGAAGACATGATAACTTGGCTATCTAAAGTCTCAAAGGCATTCAAGGTCGTCGGATTACAACGAGGAAAGCGCAACATCGAACTCTCAAGGATGGGGAAGCCGAGAGAGGGAGAGGACTATGAGACCTTCTTCAAAAGGATAGTCAATGACGGCGGCGACATCGAATGGGCAGAAGGTCTGCTTAAGCACGACGCAGCCAGATTCGACTACGAATTAGCGAATCCAAACTGGCGACACGGAACTCAAGCTGAAGATGACCCATTTGAAGAGTACTTTACTAATCCGAGAATAGAGGACGCGGAAATCGATGGATATAACGGTTAAATAACCGACGAAGACTGGAGAAGTCCATGGCAGAAATGACCGGCGCGTTCCTGGAGTCGCTTAAAACTCGCCACTCAGTTATCGTAGGAGCAACCAGGAGTGGGAAGACGTACTTCGTAGGACAAGTTCTCACCAGACTGCAAGGCGAAGGAGTGCACACGATATTCGTCGATCCTAAATGGGACAAAGATTACGAAAGCCTAGGGGTTGTGTGTACGACCCCTATGCAAGTTTACGCTAACCTTCTAGCAAAAAAACCAAAGATCATATTCAGGACCAACATAGATACAAAGGAAGAAGATCTGAACCTGGTAATTAGACTACTCTTCGACTTACAGAGAACAGACGGCTACAAGAGAATACGCAGAGTAATAGCAATCGATGAAGTCCAGCTATATGTCGGCAAAGGTAAGAATACAGCAATCGAAATGATATGGACGATCGGCGCAGGACTCAAGATAGTGGGAATGGCACTTACTCAACGAGTTCAGCTCTTAAACGAGACGTGTTGGAGTCAATCGGAAAACAAAGTGCTTTTCAGGATGGATGAGCGGGCAGAGTATCTCAAACAGCGAGCATTGGAGCACTATCCCTCAGATGATCTCAACCTAGACATGCGAAAGTACCACTATTATGCTACAAGCGGTGGAGGCAAGTGGAAACTTTACGATCCAATCGACACCCCTAAATATAGTGGCCCACTCAAATTAACTAGATGGTAATACTTATTACAGTCACAGATGCGAAGATTTCGCCAGCCTCCGAATCGTTTACTGACATGTTGGAAGCATCTTTCGCGATAAGAAGAGCAGACACACGTACGCTTATCCCGGAAATAAATCCGCAGATACACAACGCCTCAACATCTGACGCGGCCAATTCTAAATTCGCCACAGACCTCTACCAAGCTAGCAAGTCCGCCATAGCGCATATGGACATAAGATCTTACAACGGATCGGAAACGCCTGAAGACTTGGCTTCGAAGGACTTTCTAATTGCCAATACGGCAGAAATAAGTACATCCTCTTTAGCCGAGCAGACAGTCAATGCCTTAAACGATTATACCGAAGTAATGACAATAAACGTCGACGCATCTTCAATGTACCCTTCAGCGTACGCCTCACTGATAGTAAAAATACCTACCTTAACTATACTAGTTAACGAGGATAGTATGGATCTGTATCGGGCTGCGGCTGACTCGGTTGCTGAGGTTGTTGGGAATTATTTACAGGCATAACTCTACTACCATAGAATCTTTCAGGCTCATTTTCAAGAGTCCAAAGTAAAAAACCGACAGCCTTGTTGATGGCGTCGCTACGGCTAGAGAACCTACGGCTGGCTACAAGATCTTCTAATGACTCAAGTAATTCTCGATTAATGGTGGCAGTTATAGGGGTGGAATTAACTCGGCGTTGACCCTGGCGCCGAGTGCTCATCGTGATACCCCAACAGCTCCATCATTATTACAATTGCTAAAAATGGCCCAACTCTTATATCACACTATATAGATACATTTGGTATATTTCTATATACATATGACATAGTATGACACAGACCGCTCTTTATATGTGACAGCTGTATCCGGTAACTTGAGTACCATGTCTTTGCGAGAAGTTGTAATCTTAAACCCTCGCAGACCTGCTAAGCGACGAGCCGCCTCTAAAAAGGCTGCGAGTCGAAAGAAGACATCTCGCAGAAAGACTACTACTCGTTCCAAAACTAAAGGAGGAAAACCCATGGCAAGAAGAAAAGCTACCACACGAAGAAAGACTACGGCTCGTCGCAAGACTACCCGTCGAAAGTCTCCAGCAAAACGCAGGAAGACTACTCGAAGAAAGACCACAACCCGACGCAAGTCTCCTGCAAAACGCAGAAAGACTACTCGACGTAAGACAACCCGACGCCGAAAGTCGCCTGCAAAGCGCAGAAAGACTACTCGTCGTAAAACAACTCGACGTCGAAAGTCACCTGCAAAGCGCAGAAAGACTACCCGTCGCAAAACAACTCGACGCCGAAAGTCACCTGCAAAGCGCCGAAAGACTACCCGTCGTAAAACAACTCGACGCCGAAAGTCACCTGCAAAGCGCCGAAAGACCACTTCACGACGCCGAAGAACTACACGCCGAAGAACTGCACGCAGAAAATCCGCACGTGGAATGGGCAGAGGTTTCGTCAAGTTCGTAAAAGACCTTGCTGACGTCCGCGCTCTAGGAGTCGTTGCTCTCGGTTTCGGTCTACCAACCTTGGCTAGCGCTGCTTACAGCAGAATCGAATCCAATTTGGTAAGTCTACCACTGATCGGAAACGTCATCGGAAACGAGTACGGCCGAGCTGGCGTAGGTGTAGTAACCGCCGCAGGTATTGCATATGCAGCTACCAGCCTAGGACTACTAAACAATAGCGAAGCATCTGCGGCAGCCATGATTGCATCAACAATGTTCATCGTTGGCGCACTCAAGAACAGGTTACCGGCAATGCTCAGAGACAACCTACCAAGTGCCTTCATGGGCGCAGGTTACTCTGGCAGCTACGTCAACGGCTACTCCGGAGGTTACCTCGGTTACCTCGGAAACGCTCTCGACGAACCGGCAACGGACATGGCTACAAACGAGCCAATGCTCTATGGCGTCGGCGCTGCACCAAAAATCAACATCTTCTGAAGAAGTTGAATTGGCCGCTATAACAAACCATCTCAAGCACATCTGAGATGCCATACCCGGCGACGGGGACATCGTCAATGGGCGTCCTGCGGGGCGCCTAGGCCCTCATTGGGGGACTCTTCGGAGTCCTCTGGTGGGGGCTATTTTTTATTTTATTTTTCACTCTAACATGGTAATTATTCTAATAAGGCAGATGTTCACTCTTCTTCGCCTTTACGATACCTATTTAATTTGAATAGGGAGAAAATTCCCAGCCACCAAAGGATTTCCAAAAAGACAGCACCTGTTACTATGGCGATACCTATACTGACTATTTGTGGGAGAGGGTTAATCATTGTCGATCAACCCCTGTAAAGAGTTAGATGCCCCATCCCAACCAGGCATTAGAATACCCAGCAACGGTCGCCTCTTAGGGTACAAGTCTTTTACCCATACCCTCAACGACGCTTCCCCAAACCCAAGACGGGGCACGTACTTGTATCTCAAAAGGCGCCACCATGCTTTCGTTCGTAATCTAACATTTCGTCGTTAAGGAGCCGCCTGTGCTCTTCAATAGTCATCAACTTCCCATTCAGGTACATCATGATGATGCGACGAACGAATGCAGAAATACTCATAGCTTCCGCTTCGGATCGGCTTAGGAGCTTAGCAATCTGAGCGTCATCTAGTGTGAACCCGACTTGTCGCTTTCTCCCTGCCATCAACTCTACGCATATTACATGCACTTAAAAGCATGTCGCCGTAGGTTACGGAAACGCATCTTGTATCAACTACTTCATATAGGGCGCTACTAGTCGGTATATTGCAAGGGACTGGAGTAGTGGACTAAGGACACAGCTAAGGAACCAGCAAACAAAAAACAAAAAAAGAAAAAGGAGATGATGACATCGAATTACGCCCATATTATGACCGCCCGACTGGACAGATCAAGACATATCTGTCCCTTATTGAAAGCAAAATCGCCAGTAACTTTCCTCATTGGGGAAAAGGCTCCCAAGGCGTCTGGCCTAAGGGGGACTATGGAAAAGGTATCCTACGCGCAGACCAGTTTAGTATACTCGGAACCTACGGCCAGTGGCTTATCCCTTCATCGGGATCCACAGGTAACCCTAACAGTACCAGCGTAGACAGCTTCGGCTGGTCTTCTAAGAATTTGTCATTCAAGTCTTTAGAAGAATTCTTTTACTTAATCATGGGTATACAATACCCAGTGACTCCGCTTTTGATTACTGAACACCAGTGGCAAATCAGCGGTATCGAAACACCGATTTTGGATCAGCAGATCTTCGAAGTACTTGAGGAACCTTTCGTATGGTACGAGAGTCCGATCGTGATTGAACCCGAGAAAAATATCGTATGCAACCACCGTGTTGTAGGCGGAGCAGCTTCATTCGGTAACAGTACAATTGCAGGCGCAGAAAAGTGGAGAGTTATTGGAAGTGTAGTTGGCCAACATCATGAGCTAATTCAGATGACTCAAAACATCGGAGAGTTGAGCTGATCCCCTCGGGGACCAGCAGGATATTGGAGGTGACATGACATGGCTTCACTAGGAGGACTTGACGTCGCATACGGCTCTAGCTTACAGTTAGTCCGCACCAATGTACTGGTTGTAGATACTGACGCTACCACAACTCAAGCAGAAGCAGATGTTGTTCACAGCATTGCTTCTCAGAAGTGGGTAAGTTCACTGCAACCCGACTTTACTTGTTTCACAAACATGGCAAATGCACAACCTGTTACATTCGCAAACGGGTACGCAACCGCTCTAACTGATCAAGTTGAAAACAGCATCTTGAAAGACTTAACTGCAACTCCCCTTTCTGGTTCTCAGAGAGATGGAACAGCATCCAACAATCGTGGACTAGCTATTGAGGCTATTCTCAGTGTTGGACTCGTTGAGATCCAAGTTGACGACACAGCAGTCGTTGACGATCTCTTCCTCGACGACGGTGGCTCCACCGCAGGCGAAGAAGTTGGTGACGACGAACAAGTCTTCCCTCACGAGTTGCAAAGTGCAGTCATGAAGACCAGCTTCGACGCTGGTTTAATGGCCCAAACAATGGATCTTGAGCTAATCGTAAAAGCATCAGACGCATCTGCAGGAACACCTGTAGTTACCGGAGATGTCAGCGGTTTAACTGACACCAGCACCGCCGCCGCATTAAACGATGCAATCGGCGATTCTGCCACACTTGTCAGCGTGATAGCTCTAGGCCGCGTACTCTGAGTACAAAGGTTAAGTGCACAACCACTAACGACCCAACTCGAAAGCATCCGAGTTGTCACTCTAGGTGACTAGAGAAGTAACGCCTTCGGGTGGGCTGCGGCCCACTCGAAGGCATTTTTTAATTTAATTTATGGCCGACAAGTAACAATACCGTTATATGGAGAGTTCTCGTCGCCAACATTGGAGCACGCTCCGACCGACAGATAGAAGGTGAATAAGATGGCAAACGCAAATCAAGGAAATCGAAGTGGAAACGCTTTTGGAAAGCTAGCAAACGTAACGAACTACCCACAGTACACCCAAGGTGTCAAGCTGGAACCAGGATACTTAATCCGGCTCCGTAGCAGGATGCACTTAGTGGCCGCAGTGGAACCAATGGTAGTCGATCTATTCTTCAGCGACACAGTAAATCTTGGAGAAGACGGTTCAAGTGCATTGAACGGCACAGACGCAACACGTGCAACGCAATATGGTATACAGTCCATGCAGGCTTACTACGATATCACCGACTCTGATGCAGCATCAAACCTCGTCGGTAATATCCTCAAGCCAGACTACGATTCAGGACACATCTCTTTCGATGACCTTGAACCTTTCAAAGGCAATCTATACCAATTATGCCCAACACTACCACTACAGCCTAAGTTCATGGTTACAGATACCGGTGATTGGCACTCTCTTTCAGACGACTCTCCCAACGAAGGCGGAACACCAATCGGCTTCCGTGGAGATGGAACCCCAGCTAACCTATTACAAGTAGGGACAGTTTCTGGTAAAATTTACATGAAACACCCAGCTGGAATCCCACGAAACGTACTCGATGAGGCCCCCGAAGGCGAATCCGGCACAGCTCGTAATGAGAACAAACTCGAAGGTCTTTCAGGATTCATAGACGGCAGCGTCTCCAGCCCCGAAGCACCTAACTGGGATTACTGCATCTTCGTCGAACACGGAGAGAATAACCTACCAACATTCAGATACGTCAACGATTCCGACGAGTGGATCGTAGACGGAAGAGTTCGCCTAATCGGCTGGAAGTACCGAATCCTCGAACTAACTCCCGAGCAAGTCAATACATTCAAGCAACGTTCTGGCGGTCGCTTGAGATTCAAGATCATCAACACAACCGGCCTTCCTGTCGAAGGTTCAATGCTAACGGACTACTTCCCTAAGTGATCCCAAAAGGGGGTCACTAAGTGAGACAACGAGAAAGTAACGAAGAACCCACAGTAGTGGATTTTTCATTGGCCGATGGCAACTTCGGAGGCGTAACAGTAGCCAACAAGACCCCGGCATTCCGCGTCGAAGAAGAACTTTATCACGTCACAGAAACAACTAAGCCATTCATACTCGGCATTGGCGAAAGTCAAACCATAATGCAATACAAAGAGAGAGGAGAAGTCGTCGCTATCGATATAGTAGTCGACAACCCGTATGTCCAAGTCTATCTCCAACTTGACGATTACAAGGCCGATGAACAAGGTATCACAGCCGCCCAGCTATTAAAAATAGGTCGTACCGAATTTGCCGAAGGAGAGTTCTCCGCTAAAGCACTCCCAAGTGGAGACTATTTACTCACCTATGCTCCACGGAATGCAATATTATACAAAGACCAAATCAAGCTAACCGTTGCTAATCGTATTACCAAAGGATCGCCATATAGGTCGATTGGGTCGGACTTGAATGTCGGCTCCAATAATTTCAATGTCCGTGGAGGAGGGCCACAGACCTCGAGCCTCTCTTTTCTCGGCGGAAGTGTTCTCGATCTTCCGCACTTGGCCGCAGAAACGGACTCCGGGCGTATCAGTGCATCCACTGCAAGAAACATTGCATGGCAAAGTTACACAAACAAAGATAACAACCAACGCCTACAGGATGGCAACGACGCCATCGCACCAGGAATCAAGTTTAACCAAGAAGTCATTACAAGCCATGACCACCCCGCCTCCGACCTAAACATGTACCAAGGTAGGGCGGGGCGGTTAGAATTAGCACCGGAGATCAACGCCCTCAACTATGAGCGAGTAGTATTTTTCCCAAAAGGGACCGCAGCAAGTACCACACTCGGCGCACCTCCAGCAGACCCTAATTACCAGCACATCATGATATTCAAGGCCGATTCGGCGACATCTTCGCTTGAAGACGAAAGCGAGATAGTTAGTGTCAAGCCTGCGGCAACTCTAGCTGGCCGCAGCCTTTACGTCAGGGACAAGGGAAGATTTTATTTCCCCGGAACAGTAGAGAGTTCTTTTCAATATAATTCAACTACAGGCACCTTTATCGCAGCAGGGTCTGGGGATGGCGCATATATTATCTCAGTCCATCCAGGACTCGATTTCGTTCCAGATAAGGTGACACTTTATCCATCTTCGACCAGCCAAGGGCTAACACAAATAGGCATCATAGTACACACAGGGACCGACAAACAATACGCTCATTCCGGCGTCACAATACGGGAAGTAACAGTAAAGCGTAAAAAGAGGCGCTCCCTAGTCTAACATGAGGAGGACACATAGATGATGAATAAGCGGAAGTCAACAGACTACTACGATGATGAGAATTTGATGACTATAGTGGACTATCACGAGCAGCGAAGAATCGAGGACATTAGTCCAAAGGTCGCCCCATCTTCTGTCGCCCTTCCCCCTCAAAGTTCAGGATCTAAAACGGTCGGCGACGTCCACTTCGTCACAGAGCGATTTGGCCCACTAGCACTTCCTTTAGATGAGATATTTGAACCAATTTCATTCATAGAAGCCGGCGAGCTAGTTTCAATTGAACTAGTTACTGATTCGCCATACGCGCAAATATATCTAGAACTTGACGACTTCAAAAACAGGGAACCAAACGGCGAAAGTGCGGCAAGTTTGATAGCAAAAGGTAAGACAGAGTACTCTGAAAGGCATTTCTATGTCGAAAATAATGGAGTTGATGGCGGCTTCGTCATGAAATATCATCCAAGAAAGACCGATTCTTATAAATCAAGAATTAGAATCAGCGTTAGAAATAACATCAAGAAGTCAAAAGATCTCTACGGTAAAGGACTTAGTTACACTTCCCGTGGCGGACTTCCGTCGCCAGCGATACCTAGTTACATGGGTGGCGGAACATTTGAGGCACCAGGAATGGGCGACGTTTCTCTCGACAACATGCAAAACGCGATAGCCCGCCCAATAGGAACCAATCCCTACGAGGCACCAAATGTTTACAATACCGCAGCACTAGATGACGAAATGCTAGAACTTGGTGCATTGCATCCGTACCTTGGCCGCGCAGGTAAGCCAAGTCTCGCACTCGAGACAGGCGTAGCTGATGCAGTTCACCGAGCGGTCTTCTTCCCACCAGGAACACAAGCGACAACCACCGCAGGCGCTACAGCTCCCGTTACAACAAGTTATCCGGGAACAACTACACAGTATTCTGAGCAACAAATAATCATTTACGGGACTGCTGCGGAATCCGACACACTGGGGAGCGACACTCTTACGACATTAGTTGCAGGCAAGAGACTCTACATACGCGATGGCGACAAAGTTCACTTCCCCGGCGAAATAACTAACATCAAGCGGTACGACAGCGGAGGCTCGGCATTCGTTAACTTTACAGGGTCAGAAGGAACCGGCGCGTACCTAGTTACAGTACAACCGGGACTCAATTACACACCCGACAAAGTAGTTCTTGACAATATGTCCACAGACACCGGAAGGACTTCCACAAGAGCCCTCGGAGTAGTCACCTCACTCGATGCCAAACCGACAATCATCGTAAGAGAACTTGTCGTGCGTCGAAAGAAGAGAAAATCCCTGGTAGGCTGATAACATGTATAAGAATAGAGTATTAGAATTTTCAGATAGATATCCGATCGTCGCATTCTTTGTCGTACCGATGGGTATGAATATAGGGGCCACATTCCTTCACGGAATGATTCGTAAACACCAAACAGGTAGCGCATTCCAAGGAATAGGTGCAGGGGAGGAAGACGAAACTAACATGCTTGCAGGATTACGCACAGAAGGTGGAGATGACAAAGACATGTGGTTCCGGGCTACAGCACCGACCGGTACAGCTAACTTCGGCATCTCAGAAGCGGAAGAAATCCATGGTCGCCCGACAGGCGCACCAGTACGATACGACGAAGCCTACCATGACGTAGGCTTCTTCACAGACGTGTCATACACGCCTAATCAAGGAAGTATAACCCAACCAAGACACGCGTCAGTCAAGCAAAGCTTTGTCTTCGCCGGGCTAGATGGAATGAATAAAGTCAACAGGTGGTAAAATGGTTTTCGATACTCTTGACAAGCTTAAACCCCATACCATGTCCATAGGAGCCTCGACAGGTGTTGTCGCTTCTATATTCGCCATTGGAGAGTGGGGACAGAGCAAAGACTTCACGCAGACCATGGTTGCGGCCGCGATTGGCGGCTTGGCAGGAGCATTCATCGGTAGCGCAATAGTACTAGGAGTCAACTATTCAAGAGGAGTAGGCACAACTCCTATGACACCTATCTTTGGTTCACTAGGTGCAGGAGCCCCAATGGTCCTCGACCTAGTTAACAGAGTACAAGGCAAAGCAGGTAAGACTAACCGAGAACTAATAAGGATCGGCGCAGTCGGAGGTACAGTTGGCACACTAATTGGAGTCGCAATAGATTACTACAGGGGACAACTATAAGGTGAGACAGATGGAACCATATTATGATTATACACAAACACACGGACCAGTTAATCCCGGAGCCGGAATTGACAGCGGAGGACACCAGCTCTTCGGCGCAGGAACCGAAGCAGCAAGCAATTGGAAAATTCCACCTCGAACTACAGTATGGAGTCTAATCAATCAGAAGCCAGTCAATCTGTGGGGAATGGGCGCAACTTCAGCAGAAGCCGCCACCGTCGCAGTTTTCTCAGGAGTGGTTATCGGCGGACTAGCAATCAATTACGCCCTAGGCCGATACGTCGGGGTCGCATTAGTTGAATACATGTCCAACAATAAACTCTCTTTGTCCCAAAAGCGAGCAATCGGTGTCACTACCGTACTATTCTGAGGTGAAATAATGGGTGACTTGAAAAAGTTCTGGAAAAGTCACCCAGTACTTTCCATAGTTTATGGTATCAGCGGGGTCTTTATCATCGATAGGACATTCAGAGCTTTCGCTGCTAAACCTGACGGCTTCTGGGGATTAGGTGCTACAACAAGTACATCGACTACCACGAGTACATCTCACCGGACCACGGCAACAGACAATGAGCCGACCATCCCAATCCCTATGCAATTCCACGGCGTAGCAGGGCGCAGCCTAACAACTAGCAGTTCTGCACCACACGGTAAAGGCCGGAGAAGCGACTACGGGGAAGACACTTACGAAACTAATATTGAACTCAGCGGCGTACCTAACTCAATTAAGCGGAGAATAGCAACCGGCGAGTACACAAGTAACAACGATACATATTCGTCGATCAACCCTCGAACACCCGACATAGTGAATGCAGACTCAATTATGGGTATGGATGGTTCAATAAACCAAATGTCCGGTATCGGGTGGATGTGATGAAGCACGGCAGAGGTAATCTCGGTGCCAAGAAACCTCGGTACCACCCCGTCTTAGCATGGGAAGCAAATAATCTGAGTAATGAGTTTACAGATATAAGTCGAATGGCACTCGATAGTCGCTATGGCCACAATGCTGCACCGCTTACTAAACGCAAAAGAGGACTTGGCCCAACTAATGGGAAAACTCCGGGACTATTCGGTCTCGGCGGTGTCATCGATTACAAATCAAAGCAGTCCGCATTCAATACCGGAATAATTTTAGCAGTATCAGTTTATGGTGTCGCGGATTTTTATATCAATCGCGGACACGATCTAAAGCTAATGCAACGTCGCATTGCAAGGTGGCCTGTAGGCTTAGCTCTAATGAGCTTCACCTATATTCTAATCGCGCCTAACTCAAGTTAGATTCGAGAAGAAGAGCGGTATTTATCAGACTAGCTGATAGCTCTTCTAAGTCGTGATTACTAATGCTCTGACTAAGAGTTACGGTCTTTCCTTGTACTTCAATTGCTATTGTTACCTGTGTTGTTTTATCTACGCGCATGTGTGTTCGCCTCATCGGCCCTTGGGCCTTAATCTATAGGCATTTACCACGCATACTTATAGATTACTCTGATTTATTATCTTTGAATCGCGGGAGTTTCTTCTCTTCCTCAGATGGCTTCCACTCGACTTTACCATAGCTATCTAGATTTCTCTCGGTTTCGATCTTCCTTTTTGCCCGATATCCGCGCCCATAGAGGTCCGCTTCTTTGTCATACTTCTGCTTAACGCCACGAAGCCCGACAGCCTCCTCGTTCGACCAAGTTAGGGCGTGTTTCTGTTGCTCTTCTTGTTCAAGAGGTCTTCGAAAACCAAATACTTCATCGTGAGGATCCCCAAGACACACCTCGTTCTTCACGACGTGACTCCAGTTACAACTCTGACATTCAACCTTAAGCAAGTGATTCCATGGTTGGGTATCGCCGCGAGCCGACGTCCCCTTACTCTCTACTACAGCAAGGTGAAAGAGCCGAGTATCTTGATAGCCACACATCGGGCACCGCAAAGGTTCATCACTTTTAGGGTGAGTCATTATCTCTCCTTCGAGAGGTATTTTCTTTTCAGCTATGTCCCTACAGATCGGGCACGCTTTCTTCTTGTTCCACTCATTGGCGGTTATCTTTTCATCCATGCTTACTCGCCTCCATGGCCATCTCCTGCATCGAATCGAACATAATATTCAAGTCAAGAGTTCTAGCAAGATATAGTATTGCTCTAGGATCTCCACTATATCTGACAGCCATGAAACCGTCAGACGTACTCGCAGCGAAGATAAAATCCTCCACCCCATCGGCCTTCAGTTCCTCTACAAAAGCGTCGATCTTGGCCATAGTCACTTCATCAGTCATTGAGAACAGCCGCCTTGAGTTTCTTAACCAATCTTGTTAGTATATCGACAGTTTCCAAGTCTACGAATTCATAATACTGAAGCGTCTCCATCGCCTTTCTGATAGATGCGGCATTGGCAATAGGATCTGCATCCCAAGCCATCCAGTGCTTTTGTATTTTATTGTGAAAGATTTTTTCCTTACCAGTCCAACACTCGTGACACATGACGAGCGCCTCGACGACAATTTCACTACGGAGCTGTTCTTCGACATCTTCCCACCCCTTACGAGCCTGCAAGTCGGAACGCCCGACGACCACCTCCTGCATATATTCTTCATATTCAGCAAGCTCGAGTACGTGGCTACGTGTCTTCTTTTTACAGTTGACACATGGTCCACTCTGCGGCCTCATTTCGGGTCGGGTTATCCTTGCCATGACCGCGTGTTGTTTCGTCCCATCTTTAACTATTCTTAGCGCAACCCTAAAGACTACGGACTATGTGCCACTGTCATGGTAGACAACTCTGGAACGACACCGACTGCGGTTCACGCGCAAGTTCGAAGTAAAGGAAACACTAATACAGCGCTCGCCGGAGTCGACACTCGTGAAGGTATAGCCTTACTGGTAAGCGATACTGGACGAGATGATTTCGCAACTACTACATTCCCGGCACTCTCCATAACAACTACCGCAAATCGACTCAGCTCCTTCCATAGTTCTAAGTCAGACGTGATAGCCCGAAGAGGCTTCCAATTCAAAGCCTCGAGCGCTAACACCGGCGATATTTCGATCGGTGGTAGTGCGGTGGTAGGGTCAGCTACTGCATCCAGTGTAAACGGCATCCCTCTTGGGCCAGGCGAAACACTATTCATTGAAGTCACGCAACTTTCTAAGATCTGGGCAGACGCATCCACCGGAACGCAAATACTTCACTGGGTAGCATACTGAGGTGAAAATATGGGACATATGACAGGAGCGAGCAGCGGAATTGTAATCAACGCAGGTAACGCAATTTACAACGAAAGTAGCGCTGACCAAGACTTCCGAATCGAGTCAGACGGCCAGACGCACATGCTTTTTGTTGATGCTGGAAATGACAGAATAGGTATAGGGACAGCTAACCCTGATACAATGCTTCACTTAGAACACTCAGGCGCTGGATCTCCAACTATAAAGATTGAAAATACGGGTACTGAGTCATCAGAACCCGAAATTATTTTCCAAAGAAGTGGGGCAGCATCTTCATCTTTAGACATTGGGCATATTAAATGGAAGGCAAAAGATAGTGGCGGTGGTAGCCATATCTATGCTAGTATATATGCTGATGCTCAAGATGAAACGGCGGGGACAGAAGATGGCCGTATTTTATTTTTAGTAACAATGGGCGGTACGGATAGTACTGAAATATTAAGATTAAGTGGCTCTGAGGGAGCGGTGTTTAATGATGGCTCTAAGGATATAGATTTCCGGGTGGAATCAAATGGTAATGCCAATATGCTCTTTGTCGATGCTACCAATGACCGAGTAGCCATTGGCACTGATACTCCACTCGCCCTCTTCGAAGCAGCAGGCGCGGCTAAACTAAGACAGGGCGCAGTAACCTCTCAAGGCTCGGGTACAACATTAACAGCAGTAACACACGCAGGTAATTACATTATAGCAACAGGGGATAACGATACAATCAGCCTGCCCTCAACCTCGACTATCGGAGAGCAGTACTGTTTCATAGCTACACATTCAAACGGATGCACTATTGGCCGAAATGGAAATAACCTAAATGGGGCGACTTCTGACATAGCGGTTGCACAATACAAGGCCAAGACGGCAGTCGCAATAGGCTCAAACGACTGGGTAATAATTGGGTGATTAAATGTTCCCAGCAGTAACCGGTACTTGTAATCAAGGAGCCGTAGGCGGTTCAGCCCCCGTTGCCGCATTTAGTGCTATACCGCTCGACGGTCCAAGCCCCGTAGTGGCCAACTTTGCAGACGAGTCGACAAATACTCCTACCGCTTGGCTATGGGTAGTGACAGACGACCCAATGTTCGGGACTCACGCTTTCACGAACGGAACGTCGAGCGCCAGTCAGCACCCACAGATTACTTTTACACATAGCGGGACCCCGATGGACCCACCCGCGATGTCCCTAGTGACACTTACAGTGACTAACGCCTTTGGCGCAGATAATGAAATTAAGCCAGGCTACATAACTGTCTTCCCTTGATGAACTCTTAAGTACCCGCCGAAGGAACAGAGATCCATGGAGAACCGTAAGACCCAGTCAGCGAATATCGAATTGCCCATACATGTAGCTGCATCGTTGCAACATTTCATTGAAGAAAACATGACAGTGAAAGGAAAGGACGGTGCCCAAGCGTTACTTGCGATACTCGACGCATTTGAGTCAGCAATAGGTTCCGTAATCAATGCGGCCAGCGATGAGCCAAGTTCGGTTCAAACAACTCTCGACCCATTTATCACACAAGTGGAGTGAATCAAATGACAGACAAAGTAAGCGACGCCAAGCAACAAGTGGGGGCAACTGCCCGCGATGTATGTATTCATATTGCTAAAGAAATGGCCGACCTGGTCAAGCACACACTCGGTCCATCGGGGCTCGATAACATGTTAGTCGATCCTGCAAAAGAATCAGTAATCACTAACGATGGGGCAACCATCGTCAAGGAATCAGCAATCGACCATCCTGTAGCCAAAGTAATTATGGAGGTCGCCCGAGCACAAGAAGAAAAGTGTTACGATGGAACCACTTCAAGTATCATACTTACCGGAGAGTTGATGCAGCAAGCATCACTTTTATTGAAGCAAAAAATTCACCCAACCAAGATATCACTCGGCTACCACATGGCCGCAATCAAAGCAGAAGAAGCACTTCTCGACATGGGACTTCCAGCAAACGATGAGATGCTGAATAAGATTGCACAGACCGCTATGACAGGTAAGTCAGCAGAAACTGACAAAGAGTACCTTGCCAGCATCTGCGTCGAAGTAGCAAAAGCAACAGACCTAGACAACGTAACAATCGTTGCACGGCCAAATGGCAAAATATCAAAATCAGTGGCCATCTCTGGAATACTTGTCGACAGGGAAAAGTGCCACCACAACATGCCAACAAGCGTAGAAAAGGCCAAGATCGCACTACTCTCTGTAGACATCTCATTGCCAGAATTCGCAAAGTCCGTACAAGTACAAGTACACAATAATGATGCGGTGCAAGATTTTATCAAGTCACGTAATGAGCAACTCCAATCGATAGGCGAAACAGTCCTCGCTACAGGGGCAAACGTAATCTTCTGCCGCCGTGATATTGATTCGTTCATCCAAGAGCACTTTGCGAAGCTCGGAATATATGCGGCCCGCAGAGTCCGTCAAAGCGATCTCGAAGCTATCTCGAAAGCAACCGGCGCAAGATTGGTTTCTAATATAGACAATATGACCGCCGAAGATCTTGGAACCGCCGAACTCGTTGAAGAAATTTCGGTTGGTGACCGCCCACTCATCAAAGTGACAGGCGCACCAACGCAGGGAGCAGTCTCAATTCTGATACGTGCCCCGACCCAACATGTCGTCGATGAAATCAACAGAGCATTTGACGACGCTATAGGCGTTGTATCAATCGCAATCGAAGACGACTCCGTGCTTCCGGGCGGAGGAGCCCCATACATGCAAGTGGCGTCCAGCCTCAAAGAATATGCAAGTACCATAGGCGGACGCGAACAAATGGCTGTAGAAGCCTTCGCCAACGCATTAGAGGTAATACCTATGACTATCGCTGAGAACAGTGGCCTCGACCCACTAGACTCCATCATTGCCCTTCGTCAAGCACACAGTGCTAAAGACGGATGGAAACATGGAGTCGATGTGAATAATGGGGGAACTTTAGATATGATAGCTGCCAACGTTTTGGAACCGAAGCGAGTAATCGCAACGGCAATCCGTAGCGCAACAGATACCTCATCTCAGTTAATCCGTATCGAGAAGATACTCACAGCGAAAACCCAATCGGAGTTCGGAGACGATGACTTCAACTATTGAAAAACAAATTGAGCAGGCGTTAAGCCTATTGGCAGAAACCAACTTGGCCTTCACGGTCATGATACAGACGCAGAGCGGGACAGTTAACTACTTCAGTAACAGTAAAGGTGACAAGCTCTTCATCGTAGGACAGGAGGAAGACTAATGCCCATAGCACTACCAACAAACCCATTGATTGAATTAATGTATAACCAAGAGCAAGGCCACGGGGATACGATCTCTCGCGAAGAACTCTTCGAGATACAGCGAGAGCAAGAATCGAGATTACTCGGGACATTCTTCGTGCAAGCCATTTTCTTGGGAATGGCCATTTTGCTATATTCGACATGGAAGTGGAGCCAATTTGGACAGCCCTACGAAGCAGCCATATTTTATGGACTGATGGGATTCTCATTACAGGCAGCGCTTTATTTCTCCTTCAGAACACTCTTTGAGGACTCGAGCAACCACCGCAAAGAACTCAAGCGTATGAAAGGCCGACAAAAGCGAACAATGGCTAAGATGAGTTTCGAGATGCGTAAGATGCAGACAGAAACCCTTCTCCAACAACAGATGCAACAATACAATGCCCAAATGAAGATGGCCCAAGCAGACGGAATAGTTACCCCACAAGAGCAAGCAATACTAAATCAGTCTATGACACAAATCCAAGACACCGCACAGGAGGGTGGCTTGGGAAACTTAAACCAAATGGACTTAGAATCGCTGGCACGACATTTAGGTATCGACAGGTTCAAAGTCGGCCCCTTTCCGATTGGACCAAAGCTAACAATGAATCAGGTTCCAACAATGAACTTGCAGCCACAACCCACTCCTCCGACGCAGATAATTCCCGACCCCAACAAGTTGAACCTAGACCCAAGCAACGACAATTCGCTAGAGAGCCAGATAAGCGGGAAGCTCGCATAAATAGATGCCGAGGGCTCACAGCAACAAACTCAAGGTGCAAGCGCTATGTCTACAAAGAAGAATACTTCTGCTGGCAGCATTAAGTTGAATACTACTATGCGCTACCCTAAGTATGGCGGGGCAGGTGGACGTACTACAATTTGCGCCCCGACTGCAAATTCGATATAGGATCGCCGATGTGATATTATGGGAATGATATTTGAAAATAGAGATGACGAGCAACAAGCAGCCATGATGGACACTATGTATGTCGGCAATTCATGGCAGATTAGGTACCTTAAAATCAGGTACTTAGCATATTCCGTAACCGCAGTTATTCTTTCTGTAGTCGGCACGGCGTCAGCCGATTACCTAATTTTCAAAGGCACGGGCTTTAGTGGAATCATTGGGTGGCTTCTAGCATGACAGGCGAAATCATAGTAGGTCATGCGCTGTGGCAAATACTTACACATGGGTCCACATTTGTCCCGCACAGTGTTGGCGTCTATGGGGCAAGTGAAACAGGTAAGACGACTCTCGATCAACAGTTTACAACGCGCGGCGAAATACGATTCCTAGGCGATGACGATCGCACACATCACGGCCAGAATTGGAGAGGAAATTTGAAGATGCCCGAACCAACAAGAAAACGCATTAAGTCGAAAGGTATGAGAAAAACCATTGTCTCACGCGACCTCGGCGGACATGAAGAATATCACAATATGTGGCTAAGAGATATGATCCAAAGAAAGGTCACAACAGTTATTGTTGTAATAGATAATCGCCATATGGTCGACACAAAGAACACAAGAAACCAGGTTGCTCTCGGTTACCTAGTGGATAGTCTAGCCAAGAATAAACGACCAAAAGGACTCTCCATACGAGCATGGTTGCGAGCTAAAAAGTACGCACCGAAAAGAGTCATCGTTCTAGCAAACAAAGCAGACGAATGGATGTCCGATGAAGACTATTCTGGATGGGAGAGAGGGTTCATAGGCAGACACAAGATTTTCGATGTGTTCCGTGAAGATCTCTATAGACTCCAAAAGATGCATATACCTGTAATACTAGACGCGATTAGCGCGAGATACGGGTGGAACATTGAGGACAGCGTTTTGAAGGGGATGGAATTATGAACGATTTTCAACAACAAAGAATGATTAACATGATGGGGCAAACCCCACAGTACGCAGATGAAACAGGATATGATGACGTGATAGCCACTGTAGATTTCACGGTCTCAGAACATCCGAACCCGAAGAAAGCCCGCAGACAAAACATCAAGCAAGCCATTAAACTACTTAAACCGACCAAGCGAGCTTTCTTCTCCCCTCGGCGTTACTGGTTTGGCGGTAAGTATGCATATGTCAAACCATTCCAATGCGCAATAGATGGGACAAACTGCACAAACGCCGACTACGGAGATTTGTTCGACCAATATTTTAGAGATCCTTACACGATGAAAATATCTCCTTTCCACGCATGGACCGGAGGTATCGTCGGTCGCGGACGGAAACTTCCGAGTACTCTCTGCCCACAACACATGATGCTATACCACAAACTAATCGGCTGGATGGAACAAGACGATGCCGAATCAGACCCAGGGATATTTTCGAGACTAGCAAAGCGAGGCGTGGCACTAGTCCCAATCAAGCGCCACAAAGAAGAAACGCAAGAACACCCGCTCATTGTCAAGTGGACACCCATCTTCATCGAAGCTCAAAAAGACAACATACAGATAATACATTATAAGAATCCTATCACAGGAGAAAATGATATCACAATGCTCGTATTCGATAACCGCGTTCTGCAGGCAAGCGCGCCAACTGGAACCAAATTAAGCAGCATGGACATGGCACAATATCACCAAGTTATTGAGCAAATGGGAAAAAGTAGCTAGCGAAGTGCATATATCTAAGTAATGGGTGCGAGTATCATGGTAGGCTTATGGAATAGACAAAGCGGGGGCCAAACTTCGCTAACTCCCCCAGGCGTTGGCGCCGGCGTTTCGAATGAACAACTCAGCATGTTTTCTAATGCAGCACAATCTTCTGGGCTCACTGATATGGGCATGGGAATGCTCGATCAAGCGACTAATGGAATGAAGAATGAAGATCAAGTGCAAATGCTGTATAACTTAATGGCAACGCATCCTAATGAGGTCGCGCTCTTCCACTTAGAATATCCTCATTACATGAGCGAATTTGCCGGATTAATTTCGCTACTCATACGCAAAGAACTCTACTCATGGTTCAGTTCTGGCGTAATGAATGCCAGCCTCAACGCTGAAAAAGCCGCATCGGAAGGATACTCAACAATAACTCAAGAAAACATCGACGCACAGATAGCTAAAGTAATCCCTGCACAGGAGATGCAACAGAAAGTTAACTCCGCAGACATGCAAGCAATGAATATGATGAACGGCCACAGTCAGATGCAACAGCAACAGATGTATAACCAACAAATGCAACAGCAACAGATGCAACAGCAACAGATGTACGGTCAACAGCAAATGTATAACCAACAAGTGCAACCACCGCAACGCCCAGGAATGGGAGGGGCGCTCGGTTCCTTCGGTTCCAGTCTAATTCGTGGAAGTCTCGGACTGCCACCGGCACAACAATACCCCCAACAGGGAATGAGGCCACAGTGAAGGTGGTACTGTGAGAAGTATCCCGCCACCAGGTCAGAGCATCGATTCTTATCCTCCTACGTTGCTCACACCAACGCAGTTAGAGATACGGGAGAAAGCCAAACTACTTTCCAAGTACAATACCAATAAAGAAGCAATACTCAAGGCTCTTGACCAAACTATCGATCGTTCGGCCACCTTTTGGACTTCCAACTTCGGTCTAGATCCTAAGAATGGGATGATTACATCCCGGAACGCCTCCGGTGAGCCAATCAAAGCGACACTATTTGTAACAGATCGCCAAACTGATGGATCCTTCACGCTACCCACTCTCTCACCAACAGAAAAGATAATGCTCGCCGACGAGATAATGAGTTACCCCTACGCAGCAGATTATGACTTAAAGCAAGAAGATGCTCTAGTTGTAGTTTCCGCCATCCCTCAATGGTTCAATATAGAAAGCAAAATAAAGATATTGACAGAGAAAATTAAATCTCTTGCGGAGTCAGTAATTTACAGGCTCGAATCCAAACCCGACCCAGACTCCTTTAAGATTTTCTTCGAAGGTCAGACATCAATACCTGATACCATGACCCGAGTAATGTCCACACCCCTTACCCCCAACCTGTTACCAACAAAGGCCCAAAAAGAATGGGGATATGTTACACTAATGCATAACTTCACTGGCTCGACCCCTAAGACCTCGGCCAGCAAGGCCAGTATGGTACGCAACAAGACTAACCTATCTAAAGTCGGGGAATCGAGTCCATGGTCGGCAGACATAACTAAATCAGGAATCAACTATCACGTCAAAGCAATCCTTGATTTCTATTTCGAAGCGTATTCTGGAGAACCAAAGGACTTCTGGAACACTGTAGCCACACACCGTCTGTCGGTGGACTATGACATAACGTACAACCCACACTGGTTTGTCGTGAGAATTGCTAAAGTAAACCCAAATACCGGTGCAGCTCTCAAGAAAGGCGCGGTTGTCGCAACAGGGCGAATGGGGGACTATTACCAGGGAAGACAAAATCATTCGGAAAGATTATTATCCGAAGTTCAACAAGAAATGTTCCCAGATATCGTAGCTAGCGTGGCAGGGCAGAATCCAAAGATACTGACAGGGACAGAAGCATACTATGCTGAGAGTCTTCTAAAGGCGCAACAAACTTGGAAAGCAACGCCAAACAAAGCGAATACACCCATAGTGTCAATAATTCTTCACGATTGGAACATGGGGATAGTACCCACATATAGGGACAACGATAAACGTAGGGTCATATTATCCCGCAGAAATGACAAAAGCGTCACTGCAAGGGGACCAATTAGCAAAATGCCTGTGGCCCCACCCAATACTCTACGAGTAATGCTCTATTTACAGACACCAGGCACTGAGAAAGCGATCGAGAAAATACTTGTAGGAAGCGACCAATCGCTAAGTGCTATTGAGAGTTGGTTTGTGAGCCACATGGGGGCAGTGAGGACAGTAAGTGCTTCTTCGAAAGAGCGGTACGAGAGAACGACTAAAGCAGTCTATGCGATATTGGAGCACCCGTGGATATATATGAGATCTTACCTTGACTTGTTGAATTACACCCCAAGAGTCCCGGGGTTGACCATTAAAAACAAAAACTACGAGACTCTTCGGGCCCAAGAGATATTTGGTTTCGAATACGCAAAGACCTTAGAAGTCGACGGAATTGTCCCAAAAAACGATCTAAATAAATTACTCGCAGACATTAAGGTCATTTTCAAGCACTCAGGGTGGCCAGAAATGCCGCCAATAAAGCTCTTCAGCGGTCCAATCAATGATGAAAAGGACTTACTATTCATTCGTACGAAACTCGACTCGGCACTTGAGGGACCCGACTATCCAAAACCGCGAGAAATGTATCTCCCAGAAAGTACCAATCGCGGCCTAAAGTTAAGCGCAGTCGATTATTCTTTCAGTAACGGTTCAGGGGTACCATTCAAACGTAACAGTAAGCGTTACATGTACAATAGTGGCCACGTTTACTACCATTCAAGATATGTAATGAATGGGACAACTATACGAACTAAGACGCGCATCGGTAAAATTCAACCGATGACCGATCTAGCTTCGAAGGCTCGTAAAGGTAGTGCATTGTCACCATTGGGCGAAGTCAAAGTAGCAGGAACTGTGAGCATTATTGGCGGAGCATTGGCTCTAACAGCATTGGGATTCGTATTAAATAAGAATAGGTAAGGCATCGCAGGCGTTAATAGCAACAACTACATCGGGTGAAACAATGGTAACTAGTCGTAATCAACAACACGTAATGCATCGGGCTTTCGGTTCGACGCAAAATGGCTCACTACCTGCATACGGAGCAAGTGGCGAGCTCCGCTCACAACTAGGCAGTTTTAACCGTGTAAATCTTCGGGGTCTTGGCGAGGTTGCCAAACAAGATATGAACCCAACGATTAAAGGAGAAGTCATTGACAAGACTGAATTTGCTTCAAAGTTTGGATGGTGCGCCGTATATATCATTATGCGAAACAGGAAGCCAGTGGACGGCTCATCAGGGTACACTACAAAATATGTAGTCCAATATGTTGCTCCAGGCAAGAAGTTAGTAAATACTGTTGGAGAATATCCAGATCTCGCTTCAGCCAAAGAAGAAGCCGTCCGAATTCAAGGAGAACTCAGGAACGTCGGATCAGCCGGAGGACTCAATGGTCTAGGAGCGGCAGGTTACACATTGGGAGGCAATAATACATTTATCACCGCCGCCGCCACAATGATGTATATAGGCGCAGACTTCCCCGGATCTCGCCCAATTCTCAAAGTATTAGGCCGCTTCTTCAAGGAACCAAAGCAAGGAATTCAGAATGGATTGCTAATTGTCGGGTTCGCCGGCACAGCCGGATGGATACTCACCAACAGGAGTTCGTTATAATGTCGAGATTTCACGGAATTAAGTCTCAAGATGAAGACGAAGACGACGAAGACGACTACGACATGTCGGGGTTCGTCAGCGATCAAGTACCCCCAGTCATTGAACGACCTCGTACCAAAGCCCCTGAGTCGCCTCCAGCGCCTCAAGTGGACAACATTTCCTACGCCGGACCAACCACCCGGGTTCGCACAGGTGGCGCACCCGCATCATCGATCAACTATGCTCCAAACTTCATATCGAACGTTCCGGACGCTGAGGCAGGTACTTGGAGAGCATTGAACCCTATTTGGGCCGCAGATAGTTCTTGGGTTTCACCTAAATTACACGTGTTCCTCAAAACCGCAGGAATTAGTGTAGCGATGATTACAACTTATCCAGCACTTTCAAGAGGTCTGCGCGGAAAATCTGGCAAGGCTTTTGCGATTGGAAGCTACGCTTACCTAATGTCCGCAACAGGAATGCAGAACGGGCTTGCTGACAAGCTTCTTTCTGGTCAAGAATGGTATATCAACTACCCATCAAAGGCAGCAGTACAAGGAATACTCGCCTATACCGCATTCAGACTAATTAAGAGAGCGTGAAACCATGGCTTACTTTGGCAACGACGGACCGGCACAAGATAGCGGGTTCCTATCCGGCGTAGATCGAGGGGCACAACGACTTCAAGTGGCCCGTAGTAAGAGACTACGACACGCCAACCTAGGAGGCTTCGGCGAAATAGAGAAGGCAAAACAAGAAGGTACCTTAAGTCAGTGGAATGAGGAACGCAAGGAATACGGCTTAATCTATGCCACCACCAATGCTATAGAGGAAGATCATGATTCTGAAGCTCTCAGGGCCGCAGCTATAGCCTATGACGATGCTCGCCGAATATATATTGCCGCCAAGGCGGCATTAGTGAACGCACCAGAGGGAGACGCGGCTCAGCTCGAAGTCCTCCAAACCTCATACGAATCCGCAAAGACCAACATGTTTTCGAAACAACAAGAGCTCAATTTAGTTATTTCCGATGGACCTCATGTCCGAGAAATTAAGGTATGGAACATTACTACTGGGACAGTTATTGCCGGAGCACTAGCAGCTTGGTGGGTTTACAGGTCACGTAGGACCCGCGTAAGAAACATATCTGGTACTAAATCGGCTATGTATGCCACATTTAGTTAAAACTAAATACCAAACGAAGGGTGGAAATCACATGGTAAGAGCCGTAGACATGAAATACACGCCGACTGGACCGCTAGCTGACATGATAGGTAGTAAATCACTTACAAGAGGTCAAGCAATGAGGAAGATCTGGGATTACATCAAAAAGAATGGACTCCAAGGAGAGTCTGGTACAGGAAAGCAGGTGAGGGTTTCAAGCGGAAAGAAAGAGTCTCTAGGGCGCGTAATTTATGCCGAATACGACGATGCAATGTATGAGATGGTAGGTAAGAAAAAGCGTGTCACCATGTTCGAAATGACCGCAAAAGTTAGCGATTATCTCAAGAATTAAACATCATAATCCAATTCGCTACCTGAGCAAGAGTGGCTAATGTTAGTCCGACAATCATTATTCTCTGGGTTACAATCCAGCGGTACTCCATCTTGTCAGACATATCTTTGAAAGCACTTTGAAGTACTTTTTTGTCTTCCGCCTTTAGCGAAATATTGATGGACATATCACCAAGCATCGATCCCAAATCTATTCCTCCCTTCTTAGAGTCCTTTTGAGCGCCACGCTGACGCACCTTTATCTCAGGACCCGAATCCTTAGATCCGTCTTCTTGTTTTTCAATCGACAATCTCATCCCCTCCACAAGTGGTCATCGCCTGCATGAAATCCCGAGCGGGCGTATAATCGCTCCTCCATTTCCTACCGTTACTATCCATGCAAGGAACTATCAATACACCTCCCTGGCATCTCCAACCATCTGCCATCATTGAACTGACGTCAGTACTTAGATTCTGCAATGAGTTAGACTTTACTACTATGTATTTCATCACTCTTCCTCCTTCGCTTCAATAAACCCATACTTACTTGGACGACAATATTCCGCCAAAAAAGCAGGTAAAGAGGCTTCCACTATGCCCTTAACGTCTTCCCCGTCAAGTAACTGGCGCATACGAATAGCTAACCATTTAGCAGACTCGCGATGATAGTTACACCACCACTCAGTATCATATTGCTCGGCATCGTCAAGCACGTGTAATCCCCCAATGAGTCATCAGTCCATAAATCTGGCGAGCTGAGAGTTTGAAATGTGTCCTCGATGAGATCTCAGCGACAGCAACACCCTCTCTATACCATGATGCCACGCGATTAGCTAACTCGATCTTCTCAGGTATTTGTAAAAGTGTTCCATCCTCTATGCGCCGATGACCGTACGGTACATTGCCGACGTGTTTAATAGTATTCTTCATACCAACCTTAATGTTAACGCTGCGTATATCTCTATAGTACGCTCTAGCTAATAGTGTTGTCTTAATCGACTTGAAGCCGTCGCTACGAGTCTTCCCGACAGTTCCAGCGTATGGAGCCAATGCACAGTACACAGAGCACCCAGCACCAATCAGCATTTCAATATCAGAAATCTCGATACCTTCTAACGTATACAGTATAACTAGAGAATAAGAATTAGCATCTATAACTAGCTCAGCTAGGCCATTGGGTATATCTTCCCAGCCATCTGCATAGACCTCCTGTATTGAATTGGGTTCGATCGATGTATCCTTTAGTTTCTCAATTAGGTATTCACTCATCTGCTCGAAATCGTAGTTCTTATCCTTTGGACAGTATAAGTAAGCAGCTACTGACTTACTCGACACTAAAGTCACCGTCCTTAACCCGAGTGATAGTCTGTATCCACTGGCCGTTGAGGAAATTGACGTATCCCATCAAGTTCCAGCCGTGTTCCAAAGCCTCATTCACTCTCTTCTCAAGCAGTTCCATATTTCCGTGTGTTAGTATTTTGTATTCTTTCATTTATTACACCCCTCCCTCAAAACGCCAATGCCAATAAAGGACCATTAGCACAATCATGGAGATTAATAGGACTGGAGTTGAGTGAATGAGAGCACTCTCAAGGATCCACGCCCAAGGATCGTACCAATTACCGGCGGTACTTGCCGCAAACGAGACCAGAAGCCCCGTCGTAGCTATCATAAAAGCTAGCTGACGAATGCCGTCCCAGTCCCAGCCACCGAAGATAGGATCTCGAATCACTCTGAACCCTCCGCAGTAATTTGCTGTGAACGATGGACAATATGACAATCCTTACTAATAACGAATGCGTTGAAGCTTACACCTTTACCGCTATTTTCAAAGTACTCTAAGGTTACATTGAAGGAACGGTCGTCTACGCCGAGGGGGATAACATCTCCCCAAATATCGGCATGTAGGCCGTCCTCACGATAACTCCCGCCACCTTTACCGCACAAGCATGTGCGCTCATCGGTGTGAAGAGAGGTGATAGTTTTGCAGTTACGGCAAAAAATTAACTTCACTCTTCAAGCCTCCATCGTAGGGCAGACGACTACCTTAACTAGCGGTTTATCGCAGTAGTCACAGTCAAGTCCTTCCATTCGCCCACAAATCACCAAAGACATAAAGTCTTCTTGTAGCATCCATGTGGTTTTACCACATTTACATCTGAGTTCGATCTCATTATCTTCTATTATTACATCGTTTATATTCATATCTAATTCCCCTCAAAGTACTCTGAGTAGATACTTTTCCAAGTCCTACCGTAAATGACATCAACGATACTACCCTTGGCCATACCGAACTCATCCATTAACTCGGGTACAGTCCACTCTTCATCATAATAGAATTCGATTATGTCCCTGACGTCATCTTCAGTTAGCTTACTCTTATGGTTATTTTCACCAGCCACGCGACCGGATTCAGCTAAGTCCGCCATATTATCATCGTGATCTCCGAGCTTGTGATGGTCGGGATTACCACATAGTCTGTTATGGCATTGGTGAAGTATGTATTCCTCTGGAGTAATGTACCCACGATGTATCATATAGCTTAATCTGTGGGCATAAAAGTTACGCCCCGTACCTTTCTCATGATACCTCTTGATGTGTACACGCCCATAACCTGCACGATCGAGTCCACCTGTAAACTCCCAGCAGGGAGTTCTTAGCGAGCCTTCTGCATCGATGTACTTAACCATGAAGGAATCGACCCAATCCTGATCATTTATCAGGGCTTCTAACTGCGCACGTTTAGGCACACGGTCACCTCTTAAAGTTCTCATTCCAGCATATTTCTCGGTGATTGCAGAGCTTTCCGCAGAAGTTTACATTGGTCTTACCTGCTGTCGCTTTAGTTTGACCGTTATACTCTGGCTTTGGTGGGAATAGTCCATCCTTATGTTCATTCATTATGTCTGAAACTCTCACGAATAACTCAAGATCTTCAATGAGCTTTTCCATGTCACGGTCTGTAACATTGAAATCTATAGTTCGTACCACTGCGGAATGTGGCGCACCCGATTTAGCTCGCTTCTTATCGACAATCAGATAACGAAAAGTTCTTGTTCCCATCATCTTAGCATACATAGCTGGTTGATCTTCAGTGATTGCTTTAGCAAGTGTCCAGATAGCTTTCCAATAATCAGACGCCATCTTAAGATCGCCAATAGAACCATCTTCGAATACCAGATCGATATAACCTCTCAAGCGGAACTTTGCTCCACTCGGAAGCTCGATTTCTACACATCCTTCAATTTCAGTCGCTGCAACTTCTGGGATGGATAGTGCGTTACCGTAAGCATCCTTTCCGTCTCGGACAGATACGAGTAGGTCGCGGCCCCAGGTTTTAACTTGTTCAAGTGTATTATCGCGCTCTAATGTATCGATAGGTTCTCCCGTCTTGTAGTTGCGAGGGTCTTCAGTGTTGAGGCGAGCCTTTAAATCCATATGCATTAACTCGACAAGGTCGGCAATGTCTTCGTCAGATTCTTTAAGCAAGTTACTTAACTCTGCATCCAGTCCACCCTCATCCTTAGCTTCGATTTTCTCGCGCACACCTCTTATTTTATTATTTAGTTCCATATAGGGACTGCCGGGGATGATGTATTCTTCAAGGAACACTTCATGCACTGTACTGCCCTGACAGCTAGCTGCGCCACTTGTTCGAGGTAGCCTGCGCACATAGTTGTACTCATACTGCTTTGGGCAGGTCTTGAATGTCTTTAGGCGACTTGGTGAGATGTCAGTAGGTAGCCACTTTCCGTGTTCGCTACTCATGATTTCACCACCGAAACTTTGCCCATCGGACTATTGAAACCACTCTCGAAACCTTCTGATCTTGGTGAGGTACCAAGCAATTGACCCTGCTTGAAGCCCTCTTTGAAGTATTCTGCAGAAGATAGTCCTGTCACTAGGTTGGCAGCGAAATTGCGGCCACTCTCGAAACCTTCTAGCCAATCCTTCGCTACACCTTTACTGATGTGCGCCAGATTCTTGCTGAACCCGTCTTCAGTAGTTAGTATAATGTCAATCATGCCAACGCCTCCAAGTACGCTACACAAGCAGCTTTAGTGTCGGCATCTTTACTCTTTCGTGCAGCCCATCGGACGAATGCTTCGCCCTTCTCGCCATCCTTAAAGAGACCATGTACGGTATTGTTCTTGTGAGAACCTGTGGTAAAGACGAACTTCGCAGCGTCGATGTCTTCGGCGGCCGGCGAAACTATAACATTGGGTTTTTCGGCTTGAGAGTCCTCTGACGGCGCAATCTTAGCGTCTTCTTCAATTACTGCTACCTCTTCAGAAATACTTTCGGTAACGGTTTTAGGCGGCTGTTGATCGGCATCTGATAGTTTCAGCTCATTGCAACGCATTGTAGAGGGCTTTGACAGGCCAACAAACGCGACCTTTCGCCACGACCCCTTACCAGAGTGATCTTCCACCACAGTACCCTGACTACCTACCATTATTCCCTTCGATTTCTTTTCAACCAATGAGACGACCTTTACACCTGTCACAATTTCATGCGAAGGCGACCCCTGTCTGATAGGTATAGTTGTTCCACTTTGCTTTATTTCATCAGTCACAGCGTCATTCACTTTCTCATTTGCCGCAGCGAGCACATTCTGTGCCACCTTTACGAAAGCAGGCACATCTGCTCCCACACTCGTCTTCAAAATAGCCTCAGCGATTAAGCCGAGGTTATCGTTCATTATTTTCAATTGGTTTACGATTTCGTCCATATTGTATTCTCCTAGTTGAATAGCCCACCATTCGGAGGTTTATAACCCTTACGTTAGGGGTGCCTTGGAAGTCAAAGTACTCTAAGAGAATCTACCTATCAGGGGTACCTCGGATTCCGCCCAGACCCTATTACGCTAAAGGTACTTTGAAGTAAATAATATTCGCCGAACCGCCCTACTCGCGCGTGTATACATATAGGGTACCTTGACGGAGGGTAGGCTGATATGGGAAAAATGGCGGGACTTCGGTTATGGGTTCGTGGTATTGTCCTACCAATGCGACTCGATCTGCTCCATATATGCTCACTTCATCTCTTTACCCTAGTTATCTTGAGATAACTATGGTTATCCAATAATACCCTAACCGTCATTTACGGTCTACAATTGGCCCGACAAGTAGTATATTTTCTAAAATCATAGGGGTTACCTTGAAAGTAATGGGCCGGTTAATTAATATAGGTTGCGAAGGTAGGGTCACCTGAAGAGGCCGAAGTTCCGCCGAAGTACCCTTACCGTATTCCGACAAACTACCCTCAATGAAATTCAAAACCGGAGACACTAATATGAGAGCGGCAATATATGCAAGAATATCCACGGACAAACAAAGCGAGTCGAGTATAGATGAACAAGTCCGGCGGTGTCAGCACTATATCCAGTCGCAGGGTACAGTGGAGAACCCTTGGCTTCATACCAAAGTATACTCTGATACAGGGACAGGTATGACTACTACTCGTCAGGGCTTTAAGGAGTTAATGGACGACATCGCAGATTGGGACGTGGTTATTGCGTATAAGCTAGACAGGTTCCACCGCAGTTCTCGAAACGCCCAAGACTGGGCCATATCCTTGAATGGGATAGGTAAAAACTTCGTGGCGATCGATATCAGCATAGATACTACTACCGCTATGGGGATGGGTATATTTCGTATAATTACCGCACTTAACGAGATGGAGGTTGCCCTAACTAAAGAGAGGACAAGGATGGGATTGACGGCTGTCAGGAACGAATCCCGATGGGTCGGAAAACCTCCATATGGTTACGATTCCGTATGGAAAATGACAGAAGAGGACTCTGATAAGGGCCTTTTAGTGCTAAATCTAGAAGAATCAGATGTAGTAAAATCGATATTTAATATGAGGAATCAGCGTAATGAGGACGGTAAGAGAATGACCTTATCTGCGATAGCTGAGGAGCTCATTACGGCAGGGGTACTAACCAAGACAGGTAAGCGACGATGGTCGAGTGCCACCATAAATAGTATCCTGAACAATAAACTATTCTATCAAGGACTGCACTATACTACCGACAACGAATTGAAGGAATATAGCTGGGACCCTATTTTAGAAAATGACCCAGAAGAGGAGTGAATTAAAATGAATAAAGAAATTGAAATGAAAAATGAAGAGAAAGAAACAATGAGACAATCCCTACTTTGGATAGGTTCAGTTGTTGATAAATATGAGATAGACCTAAGAGACTGCACAGGACAGGAACTTGTTGATACACTAATTTTAGTTGCCAACGGCCTGTTAATTGCCAACGACCCCAAGAAGGAGGACTTTGAATGAGTGAAGTGGAAATAATAAACATGGATAGCAACAATGAGCGCATGGCTAACACGATGTCAAAAAGCGGGTTCACATTTTACTCGGCATTAAATGAATTAGTGGATAATTCAACAGGAACAGCCAAGAATATCACAATTAGTTTGGTAGTTGAAAATCATAATCAGCGACCAATCAAAAAGATAATTATAAGCGATGACGGTTCGGGTATACCAAAAGAACAACTACGAAAAGCATTTGGTATGGGTGTAATGACTGGAAAGACCATACATGAACACGGGGTAGGTATGAAAACTTCTATTGCGTATTTTGGAGGATTGAATATACGAGACGGTTTAGAAAGTATATCTTCTTATGATGGTAAAGACGCGTACAAAGTAATAAGTTATGAAGGCAATAGCCTAAGCATCAAGAAACTGCCTGCTCCAACTTCAAGAGGAACAACTATTGTGGCCAATGTTAAAGAACAAATTGCTGCGGCTAACCGAATGCAAACTTTGATAGAGAAGTTAGGTATTAGATATGCTATCTTTGTCGATAAACTGGAGAACTCTATAACTGTTCAAGAAGTTGATGAAGCAACAAACAAAGTTCTCAAGAATAAAAGCGGCAAGGATATGATGCATAAAGTTAAACCCATATATCCCCCATACTATCATCCGGTATCTCAAACTAAGGTGCATATTTTGCATAAACGATTAACCACTGCTGACTTGGTCGCAGACCTTACTATAGGACTGACTCCTGAAGACGAAGAGGGAGCATGGGCAAGAAAAAGTTATGGTGGTGGAATAGATGTCGTACAAGATGAGCGCGTTATATGTCATCGTGAGTATGACCCAATTTCAGAATGGAGATCAGTAAACCACACCTCTCTAAATGCTCTATGTGGAAGATTAGTAATACAGGAGGGCCATCTCGATACTACACCTAAAAAGGACGCTTTGCAGGCATCTCCACAGTGGGCAGAACTAAAGAATGAGGTTGCCAAAGCAATTAAAGCGGCCCAACTTGGCCATTTTTTCTCTGCTCCACCAGAAGAAGAAGTAAAAGACGACCAGATTACCGAAGCGCAAATTGAGGCCAACCTAATAGATTTCTTAAACGACTTGGGTTACACCAAAGTAGTGAAGCAGTCCGAACTGAAGTATGGTTTTCGTACAGATGTAGAAGGAGTGACTCCTCAAATTGAAGGCTGTATTTGGGAAGTAAAGAAAAAGGGAGTCGTCCCTAATGATGTGTTACAATTAGTTAACTATATGAAAATCAAGAATATAACAAAGGGCGTCTTGGTTGCTCCGGGATGGGGCCATGATGGTGAAAAATATCTCAAAGAGGTCTGGCCGGATATGAGCATAGAGTTATGGGACGTCACAAGACCACAATATAGAATCTTGGGTATTAAGGCGGACGAGTAAATGATACAACACACAGACAATCTAGTACATCAAACAGAAATGGTCGTTAGAGGATTACTTCGCTACGAGTGGATGATATTGTTAGGACTACTATTGGCCGTACTGGCTGGACTCAATGTGGCCGGTATCACACGTATCGATTCGGACTTATTCTGGGCGATAGCTGGGATTGGCCTTGCCGCCGAGGCAACAATTGAGGTAGTCATCTTGAAGCGTAATATGAAAGTGCAGAAGCGCGAAGAATCTCTAGCTGACTTCGCTAAATTGACCGACAAGATGAATGAAGATCCTGGTGCAGCCGTTGTGACGCTTACTCACGGAACCGTAGGCGTAACTATGAGTTTCCATACCTTTAAGCACGCTATCTTAAAGAATCGGGGTGACTGAATGGTTGATACATGTAATGCTAGAAACCTGTGGCATTCGGGGGAGCATGCTAACGGGAACTGTGACAAGTGTGGAGAACGCGGGCAGTGCCTAGTTATGCCATGCGATAATCCAAAATGTAAGAAATCCCACCAGCTATGCGAGTTTTGCTTCGTTCAAAGTATAATCACAGGAGATGTTTCGCCGATGACTGACAGAAGTAAAGCCACAGAGGAATCCGTTGAGAGTACTCTCAGAGATACACTATTTGGAGGAGATTAAGTGTTTAATTTAATAATGGAGAAGGCGACAGACCCCCTTGTTAAGGCATTGGCTATCGCGATCGTTTGGTCCATCGCTATCATCGTAAGCTATGCTGGCTATGGAAAACGCTTCTGTGCTGGCTGTAATGAATATAAATCGTTGAAGGAATTTACAGCGTTTGCATTAAAAGTGCAGAAAAAGTGCGACAAGTGTCTAATGAGGGAAAAGAAATGAAAGAGGGACCAACTGAAGGAAAGAAAAGAGCGAAATGTCCGATCTGCGGGATGGACCTAGAGTGGAGGGAACTACTGATGAATGACTATGCATGCTGTATGCCGGTGGTGATGAGATGAGATACTCTACGGGACTTACCGGTCTCAAGGCCATATGTCCATCGTGTGATTGTGTCGCCTTAATGGAAATAAAGTCAATCTGCGGTGTATGCAGCTCTGTGGACATCCTTTGTTCACACTGTGCCGCATTAAGCGTAGTTTACAAGAGAGGTGTTAAGCGTGGATAAAGAGCTTAGAGATATAGTCGGTGCGGCTATCGAGGAGTCGAGCACTGTGATGGATGAAACGCCTTACGAAGTGACTTCTGCCCCTAGTAAAGATCCTATGGCGGGAGCTATCAGCGATGGTGAAGCCATCGACATACAATATAATTGCCCGAAATGCGGTAACAATATACGCACCACGTGGCTTTTCCCGGATGCAACCATGACATTTAGAGACGAATGCTGTAATATGATGGTGTCATTCGAGGGGCGGGACAAATGAAGAAATTTTTATTGAGAATACTCTACCCTCCCCTATGGAAAGTGAAGGATTGTGCATCCTGCGACTCCAAGACCTATGACGGTCACTGTCCGAAATGCATACATGCAAATATGAGGAATGAAAAATGATAAGAGAAGAATTGATTGGAATAATAGATGCTATAGGCCCTAATGGTAATCCTGTCGGGCTCATGTTGGGACTGAAAGATCAGAAAGGAGATGACTTGGAAAAAGTCTTTGGATGGGTTAGTAATTTGGCCCTACTACCTGGACATACGTTGAGTCGAGTGACTATTGTGAGGCCGATGAAGAAGAAGCCCCACAATTTCTATGTACATCCGCACTTGCCTGCAAGCCCTGACGGATCTATGCAGATAGGGAAGCGAAAGGTATGGTTTGAACTTGTACTTATTGTATCTTCGGGGGAAGAAGAGTGAGAGTTGTTCTTGGTGGTTTCGATACCGAGATGAAATTCATTGGAGAGCTACTTGAAAATACTGACTGCGAGGTTGTGTGGGCTACTAAAGATGGGGCCAGAGTTTCGAGAAGTAATGCATATGACGCAGATTGTCCATCGCCAAAGGCGACAGATGTATGGGTAGAGTGTTCTCACGAGGATTGGTCGATGCTAGAGATGGCTTCTTTTGGAATAACTTTAGTCGATCACCACAAAGATGGGGACGTTGGGTATGGTAGACCACCGTCAGAGTACTTTGAAGCCTCATCTATTGGCCAGATACACATTCTTTTGGGCATAGAGCCTACCAAAGAGGCAAGATTTGTAGCTGCGGCGGATCATTGTTTGCACTTAGCCTACAATTCGCAGTGCCCAGGTGTCGCGAGGGAGGAGTTAAAGGACTTTAGGATGGCATTTTACGGTGACGAGGATCCATTTGGTAAGGTACAATGGACCAAAAGGGAGATAGACGCTTGCCCGAAGATTAAAATAAATGGAAAAATGGTCAACGATATAAGTAAGCTACATCCTCGGCACAACAAGTGGTTGACAGAGACAAGTTGTTATTATGGTCTACGTACTTTTAAGCTGACTAGATCCGGCAATGGGTTCAAAGCATTTCTAAGTAACTTGAGTAGTAAAGATCTACAACACTTCTTGGATAGCCAGTGTCATGACTTCGGAGTCGTGGTGAAAACGTTCGGCGACCCCAAGAGACAATTTATCGGGGTTATTTATTCTATGATCTATGGGGAAGTCGAATGAGTGTGATAATAAATTCGGCTGATAGTTTGGCGAGGATAGAAACAGGTATGATAATCGTACCTATACACGTTTACCCTCACAAATTCGTCAGGCATCCGTTGCCAGAAGTACGGCTCAGATATCCGCTAGCATATGCTCAGATGCGACGCTTTGGCGATGCCGGCCTTATCGAAAAAGGGTCACTGATCAAGAGTGAGCGGTTTGCTGAAACGAGAATTGTTGTATGGATGCCTACAGCGATGAGTACCACTGGTAAGCATTTTCTAGACTGGATAGCTGCGGCACTGAGAGAAATGAGGAATCAAGGATTACATGACAGATACACTATCGGTTTCCCGGCGATAGGAGTGTATGATGCAGATAAAACTGACGTGAGAAGAGTATTTAGACTTGTCAAAAAGTATCTCAGCGATGGTGAGAAGGACGTCCATTTCTTAGTAAACTATTAGAGGGTACCTTTTTAACCTTAGTCAGCTTGCGTTTACTTGTGCTAAGTGCTCTCGATAGCGAGATCCATTCCGAACTGGCGGCTTTATGTGCCATGTCGACAGACTTAATTAATGGTAAAGAAATGAGAGTCGACTACTCCATAGACATAGATATGGGTGATGAAGAAATCACCGTTATACAGCTTGTGAGGGACGGTATCGAATATATGATGACTTGTGAAGGTAAAGGGCAACACGCTAAAATTGTCTTGCGCTCACTTCAAGTACCTGAGCTTCTGGTGTCCTTACCAGCCCCCATCTACATGCTGGTAGGTGAGGAGCTGCTGACACGAGGGGGAGAAGTCTGTTGAGGCACGAATTTTCACATTATAAATTGCCTACATTATTCAGTCAAGAATTGATTAAAGGAGACACTGGGCCTGGCATAGAGGTCTATATAGATGATGAAGATGATGAAATAACTGAGATCCGAAGGGGTCCTCTATTCATTTACTCTACACTCGAGTTAAGAATTAGCGATGGTGATACTGTCGCCATTCAGCGATTGACTGCTGATGAGGCGCGGTGCTTGGCGCTCAAATTACAACAGTTTGCTGATTTCGTATCTTCCTTCAATCGAGAGGTTGAAGTTCCGCTCGGAGAGGACCTCGCATGAACAAGAAGTTATGGAAAATCCGGAGTCATCGGATTCACCCTGACTCGCCTTTTTCTAGTGCCAGGGACTATTATGAGGACTCGATTTACATTCGTGACGCCGAAGGCAGGGAATCCGAGATAACTAAATCTTGGGAGAATTTTAAGATGCGCCGGCCAGAATGCGCAAAGTTGCTAGTGATACTCTACGGTGATCGAGCAAGAGAAGCGCATCTTGAGATAAATTATATCAATGAAGTGCGGGCAAAACGTGCGGCTGATATCCTTGAGCCTAGAAAACACGGCAAATCTAAGGGCAGGATAATCACTTCTCTATGAACGTGATAGTTAAGTACGGGACGAAGCTACCGAGCTTTATGACCAAGTACTATACTTACTCTGGCAAACAAATCGGACTGATTAGAAAAATGATGGATGACACTGTGCTCATCGAAGAAGCCTGGATTAGCGAAGTCAATCGCCACCTTGGCCGAAACGGATACGATGGTTTACTTAGCATTGTTGCCCAGGTTCTCTCTGCTGGTGGCCATCCAGCTGTCACACGTGCACAAGCATGGATAGTTCTCGGAGAAGTATTCAAAGCAGGCGTACCAGAAGTACTTCAAGATGCTAATGTTGACGAATCGTCATCGAAAGGTAACTTATTCGCTACAGCGGCGAAGGGTGCCGCATCTGCGGCAGAGAGGGTTGCTAATCCTGTAGGAAAAGTTGTCGGTGGAATGAGTTCCGCTGTCCGCAAAGTCGGTACAAAATCCTCTGAGGTGCCAGAGGATGACAAAGAGTGAACGTGACGAGAAGTTACTAAATGTTCTTCTCCAACATCCATACCTCCACGATGGCCTTACGGCGAGTGAGGCTTTTCATTATCTGCTTGGACGGATGCATGATGATCGCAGGTCCGAAAAATGGCGTAGTTCTGTAAGAACAATGTCCTATTGGTTAAAATATCAGGGATTTAGAATCGATAAAGGTGGTCCCTTTCATAAATACTATTGGGATAAGACAACGGAAGATGACTATGCCGAACCGCCGGTATTATAAGGTGCCGACTACCGTATGACCTCATGCGCAAAAACACGATACCCAAAGTCCCGCTAGAGGACTTTACGAAAATGACGAAGGGCCTCGCAAAGGACGGGGATTTCCGTCTCGTCAATCAAGACTTGAGAAATGGATATATTTACTTCACCGGACAAAATGGACCGAAAAAACTGCAACAGCTGATAGCCTACTATAATACCGGCAGACTCCCTCCAAGTACAATCCACACTATGCGTATCAGTGCCGCGAAGATGAAATCGCTCGGCTTTAACATGAAATCTTGGATAGCTTCGTTAGGTGATGTCAAAGGCCCGGACTCCGGTGGTTTCTACCAAGCCCGTTGCCCGTCCTGTGCTGCGAGGGGTGGAGATAGTACTGGTAATCATCTAGTTTATACAGAGGAAGGAGTCGTGCATTGCTATGCTGGTTGTAAATTCATCAAGATAATTGATGGTTTCTGCAAAAAGGAGGAATCGTCATGATTGTAGACGCGGTTTATGCTAAGAATGAGAAGGGCGAGTGGAACCCCACATCGCGCGTCAGCTTACGCTGGAGAGAAAAGAAGGGGGAAGACTGGGTGCGCAAAGAAAAGCAAGAACAGTTTATACCTTACTGCTACGTAACGCAAGAGGACCTACTGATTACAGCCAAAGATGGCGCTAAGCGATTCAGCACTGTCGGGCAGTTGAAAGATCAGAAAGATGTCGGATGGATGGTTGATGAAGTTGTCATATCGTCTGAGAAGAACGCTGAAGGAAAGGGTCTATTCAAGGTAACATTCCATGCGCCATGGATGGTAAGAGTGTTCTCCAACCGTGTCACGCCTACGTATGAGGCCGATGTGCCATTCGAGGATCGATATCTAGTGGACCGAGTTAACGATATGGATGTTTACAAGATGCGGAAGCTTTTCATTGATTTAGAGGCACTCCAATATAGTGGCGATGATGGTCCAAAGAAGGCACTAAACCATAAGAATCCTAGAGACAATCAGATGATTAACGTCATCGGTGCGTACGATTCCTTTACTGGGAATAGGCTTCAATGGTGCCAACATGAAAATGAGACTGAGCGCGTTGAGGTGAAGACCTTTGACGGAGAAAGGTCCACGGTATTTTACTTTAATAGTGAGAAAGCCCTACTCACGTCTTTCGTCGAATATGTGGATGAGACCGATCCTGATTGTCTATTAGCTTGGGGTATGGGATTTTACGACCTACCTACGCTATATTATAGACTACAATCTTTAGGTATTGGTGCTCACATGTTGAGTCCTAGCAGTTTAGGTAAGTCGCGACATATGCGCAAGCCTACATACAAAGGTAACCAATACCGCTGGACTGCCCAGCCTATAGTGGGGCGACTAGTCATTTCGCTCGACAAGTTGTTCGAGAGAGTTTACAAGGATTCCAAGTCAACGAACTTACCAAGTAACAAGTTGGACATAGTAGGCCAGGTTCTTTTCGGTAAGGGTAAGACGGATTTTCGTCCAGATTTCTATGAAAGTGAATATGATGAGTTCTTAGATGACTATCTGTTCTACAACCACAGAGACGTCGATTGTATGATAGAGATTGAGCGCGACTATAACTTAATAGAAGGTCAACAAAACTTGCAAGAGCTGGCCATGTGTCAATACAGTTCTACATTCTATGGTTCCAGCTATGCACGTGTTTACTTTATGCGTAAAGCCGATTTCATACAGAAGTCAGGAACTCCTCGATGGAAACTTGATCTCTTAGCGGATGAAGGCTCTCTCCAAGGTGCTATCGTTTTCGACCCAGAAGAGCTAGGAACTATCGGATTACACAAGAACGTGGTTATTGTGGATTTCGCTGGACTATATCCGTCGATGATGATTTCTTATAACACAAGTTTTGAGACACTTGTCCCTATCGGCGAGGAACGTGATGATGACATTATTGGGGACGGTTGTCGTTTCCGTCGCGAACCTATGGGCCTGCTCCCCTCTTGTGTACAGGAGCTTGATTTGCTTAGGGATAAGTACAAAGATTTGCGTGAAGTCGCTGCCAAGAACGAAGGAAAGTCCTCATCAGAGTACAGGAAGTGGGATGATGCTCAGAAAACTGTCAAGCGAATGAGAGCGTCCTGGTATGGGCTCATGGCTTTCAAGGGGTACGCTTGGGGCAATATGGATATCGCTAGAACTATTACTTATGGTGGTCGTACTAACTTGATGCGAATAGCTAAGGAGGCGGAAGACATGGGGTATAAACTGATTTACGGTCATACTGACTCTTGTTTCTTCGCTCTCGGCGATGATCTGTCTGTTGAAGAATGTGCGGCGGCGGCAGAGAAGCTAGCCACCAAACTTACCGACTCGTGTCAGAGTGCTCTCAAGTCTGATGCTGTAGTGGTTGAGGCGGAGCTTATCATGGACCGATTTTATTTACCTCGGCGAAACCGATACGCTGGACGTGTCGTGTGGCAGCCCGGTTCTGGTGAGAGTCCTTTTGATATAGGAAATCTTCCTGTGGATAAGAGAATTAAGATGCAAGGGCTGGAGGCCAAGCACACTAATACGGCCCAAATTGGTCGTACTGCACAGGTCGAAGCGATAAAAATGATTTGGGACGAGATTCCGGGTGAGGAAGTCCTTACTTACTTGCGGGGAATCGCCGATTCTGTAAGAGGCGGAAATATCCCTATTGAAGATCTTATAGCCGGTGCCAGATTAGGTAAGTGGTTGCCGAGTCAGACTGAGCATCCTCTTTATGGATTAGGTGCGACCAATGAGAAAGCAACACCTGATGCTTTTGACGAGTTCGACCAATGTTATACTAACCTCAGTGGCTCGCATAAGGGTGCCGCATGGCACAATGTAGTACTGTCTAATGATGCGTATCCTAAATTCGACAAGGGCGACTCGTTCAAGTATACATTTGTGAAGGATGGCCCCACCTGGTTCCCCGAGGGGGGCTTCGTTGCCTTCCACGAGTTGAGTCAAATAAGCGAGTACGAGATCGATATTGAGGCCATAATTGAAAAGAACATCATTTCGAAGGTCAATCATATTCTATACGGTATCGGTCTGAGCAATTCGATGCTTCGTGAAAGTGAAGCGGACGCGAAGTTTGAGGATTTCCAATGAATCCTGATGAAGATCTGAGCGGATGGATAGAGTGTTATGGGCTTTGTGGCGGCTACATATGGCGGACTCATAAGCCAAGTGAAGCTAGCTTTACTAGCTTCGAGATATTGAAATCGTGCGACGTGTGTGAGTATCGTGCCCGTGTGGATACTTATGTTGGACAGTATCATGTGGACTTATTCAATAAAATTACTGTCGGCAATAAGTGGGTTCGAGATGACGAGGATAACTCGGTGGAACGCGTTAGCAGAACGACAGAATGGCTATTCAAAATGTTGGACGTGGAAAGTGCTTTAGAACTTTACAAAGAGGTTTTCGAGGTCCATATTGACAAGATCGCTAAGATTTGGGCACGTAATCTCCGACTGGAACTGTCGAACCGGCCACGATAGCTTCCGCTGCCCCTTGTAAATTGTCAAAGTTACCCATGACTGATCCTCCTGTTAATGCCTCTGGTATGCGTTCGAGGGAGCATGCGGATAGAACCGAATAGTTACCGTAAGATCCCATGCCTTGTGGGCCGAGACCCGATACTGTGCCTTCTTCACCCATTAAGTCGCATATAGTTCTGACGTAACGGTAATCGTATTCACCTACACCGTTTTTACCATTCATTTGGAAGTACAATTCTTGTTCTATCTGCCACAGCGCTGCTTCAAGGCCGAAGTGTTGATGTATCCACTGTATATTATTTGTCTGTAGGATTGAAGTATCTAGGTATTTGCCCATACGTCTTGACAAGTCTGTCAAAGTAGTACTCGATGCGTCCCGTATGTCTAGCACCCATCTCCCTGGAAACCTATCTTCTTTTATTACATATATTACTTGCGCCCCGCCTATTCCGCTGAACTCTGTGGAAAGTATTGACTCTTTGGTTCTCAGTAGGTCAGAAGTGTCCGTGCTATTTATCTTGATAACAAATGGCTCATCCGGATGTACAGACTTGGTCATCATTTGTCCTAGCGATCCGACGGTTTTTTTGAGTTGTCGCCATACTACATCGGTCGCTCCGTCTAGTCGGAATAGTCTGAAAGTTTCTGAATTGAATTGGATAATTAGTGACATATTAGGAACATCGTAACTGATTAGAGAAATGATGTGCTCACCTTTAACTATCCTACAAACTGCCGCGACTTTATTAGCCATATCTTCAGACATCCCCTCCTTTAGCGGGACCAAAGTTCGCGGATTGTCAATGTCGATCGATTTAGAGAGTGGTGATTCGAGAATTTGTCGAGTTCTTTTTACAGAACCTTGGAAGGACATTTTTCCAGCGAAGTGAAATGTCCTCAAGGATGATTGAGTTGCTGGTTCACCTAGGCAAGATCCTGCGGTTGCGCCGATAGCTTCGCCCGTTCGGCATAGCGAATCTTGATAAAATTGATGAAACCTTCTCGCCATCTTTTTGGTATTCGGTAAAGTCATTTCTCTAATGGAGAGTACTTTGCGGAGGACATCTGCCGAACTTTTAGATGGGTCTACGCCCCCCAATGAGGATAGCTCCGCATCGAAAGCTGGAATGTTGCTACCTTTAGAGCACTCTAAACAAGCGTGTTCTGGGTATTCTTTGACGTGGTTATCCTCCAGAGGCTTCCCGTGCTTACATTCAAATTCGAAAAGTAATGGTTGGAGAGTTATTACTAACCCGTCGCTATTGACATCTTCATGGCTCCCGCGTATATGGTATGGTGCAAGACCGTCGTCTCCGATCAGCGGGCTCAATACTCTCCCTGTGCGCGTGTTGATACACTGTTTCAAGTTATTCACTACAACTGGTTCCATCGCTTTAATCATCTTGCGTTCAAGGTATCCGGATAGAGCGACGTTCCCTTGGCCCGACTCTACTGTGGATCGTCGACCCGCCGTTGAAGTCAACCAGTATTCTGTTGGATTCATGCCTGTCGAATATCCTGACTTAACGAAGCCCACATGTTTAGGATGCGTCAGTTCGTGCACTTCCCCTTTCGAGTTCATTAGAGGGAAATGTGGTAGTACTCGTTTCCTACTGATTCCGGTAGTGATCCGATTGCCGCCGACAAGGACCATGCCGAAGGATCCTCCCATCTGTCTGACGTTTAAATCTTTTCCGCGCGCCCTAGAGCGCACAGCTATCTGCATAGCGTTCCCCGCACCTTGTTCGTTCTCGATTGGTTCAAGAATCCTGTCTTCGTATTCGCTAGCTAGGTTGACAATTTTTTCATTGAGCCACCCTGCTGGGTCGATTACTGCCGCAATTTTCTCGTCCTCAATATCGGCGTGCTCGTAATACGTTCCATCATTCCAAGATTTCTGCAGCTTCGATATTTCTTCAGAATACATGTTGTACATATCGTCTATGTCTTTTATAATCTCTGGATTATATAGGCCGACGTCCGATGGGCCCATAGTGTATCCAATAATTGAGTGTCCAGCATAACCTAGTCGTGTCATCATTTCAATATACTCTGTCAGTTTTTTGTGTCCTCCTTCATACCCTTCGTGATAGAAGAAACTTGGCGCAAGTGACGATCCACCTTCTCCGAAAGAGTCCTTCTCAAGTGTACCTTGAATCAATTTACCATTATAGACTATGACTCTCTCCTTGTCTTTCGTGGTTTTCTTAATATCTGGGTCCAGTATCAAACCGTTTTTTAGTTCAGAGCGGATAATTTCGCCGTCGCCGTCAACTTTCGGAGTGTTGCCGATGAATGTTGCAGAAACGTATTCTGAATTAGTCACTGTGAATAGATGACTGAAAAGTGCTCGACCAGTGTAACATTCTTCCCCGGTTGGTGAAAGTTGGTCGGATTCCGGTAATGTATCGACCGTTCTATAGTGTTTTCTGGAACTCCACTCCTTCCAAGATTCTCCGCCTGGTACTTCTCTTTTATACTTCAGCCATAGCTTTCTAAGCTCTTTTTCATCTCGCATCTCACTATAAACATAAGTGTAACACTCTAAAGCGACCGCTTTGGAGACATAAGGAATACCTTCATCGTTGAAGCCGAGTCGGCCAGACCATTCTCCAATTCTTCGCTTGTCAGTGTGTGTTAATAGGTATAGTCCACTAGTCTGATCTTGATCGGTTGCAACAGTTAACTTGCCGTATCTTGCATGTATGAGGTTCTTATCTAGTGCCATCAGCCGCTTCGCTTCGTCTTGTGCCTCTGGAGATTGGACAAAGTGCATTTTCATTGCGTCGCCGTCATAGTCCGCGTTGAAGGGTATGCAGATTGACGGGTTAAAGGTGAGTGCTTCCGACTCTATTATTCTTGATCGAAGTGCTAGAATGCTCTGTCTGTGAAGTGAGGGTGCCCGGTTGAATAAGCCATAATCGCCGTCCATGACGTGCCTCTTAACTATTGAACCGACTAGTAATACTTTATCGTAAATATATGAATCCTCCCCATCCAATTCTCGGTAATTTGACTTCTCCTTGTTGCTCGGATCACCGTCCACGATAACCAAGTTAGCACCGGGGTATACTTTAGGACCATTACCTAATAGCATCTTCATTTTGGCGAAGTTATCCTTGGTTACGACTTCCATAACAGTTGCTTTCATGGCTATCTTAATGGGTACTCCTACTTCGTCGAGTGCGAGCCTTGGGTCTGCAGTAATGATGGAATAACTGACCTCCTCGACCGATTTACTCTGCAGATTCGCTCTAAACCTGCCTTCCTTGCCAGTGAAACGATTCATTATGCCTTTGTAAGATTCGTACTTTTCTGCTCCAGAGAACCCTCTAACCATTGACGTTCCTCCCGATCCGATAGCTCTTCGTTGGTTGTCATATACCCTACTGACGGCGTGGTATAGTTTGGTGGCGAAGAGCGACTCTCTATAATATACTTGTTTGCGAATAACTATGTCCCTCAACGTCTCATTGACAGATATGACATCTTGGTACAACTTAGTCAACTCGTCAAGTTCCTTAAGAGGTACGCCAGGTATCGATTTAGATGGCCTTACTGTATTCGGTGCTATTGGTAAGATTGTGAAAAATAGATTCTCTGGCCTAGAGTTCTCGAAATCCATCCCGAGAAACTTGCACTGTTCGTCTCGTATTTTTTTGAGTATTTCGTGGGCTGTGCGGTAATCAATGCCTTTGGCTCCTGACAAATATCTATCGTCCGGCACGGGAATAGTAAACTGACCTCGGCCGTGCTCGAATTTGAGTTTAGGAGTGAACTCTTGGCAGTGAGGGCAGGGCCTACCTTCGTCGCCGTGATAGTCTACCATGGTCCCATGTAGGAGCCTTCTAATATCGAGGTACCCACGGAAGTTTCTTCTGTGTTGCTCAAATACGGATTCGACTCTTCCTTCTATGCCTTGCAAGTCGACTACCGGAACTTTAATTTCTCCACAGCTGTGGCATACCGAATTCAAGCAGTTCAGTATAGGGTACGTCCCTTTAGCGAACCTGCCGTTGAACCCTAAATACGCTAACTTCGGGACAGGCATCACTAAAGTAACCCTCCCAAAATGTCCAGGGCAGGAATTGGCTGCATCCTCCGGAAGTCTTGGTCTTTCGCACGTCGTGCAGGCTTTTTCATCGACCGTGCCCATTCTCTGATCTTGTATCCCGCCCCTAATCGGTTCTTGTTCCCCTGCAGTACTGTAACCGCTTGCAGATATTACTTCCAATACCGACATATCGCGTATCTCGTCTGGTGTAAGTAGCCCCATCTCTACACTAGATATGTGCTTCGGTTCGCTGACTTTGATCATATCTGTGCTGCCGGTCTTATACCCCATAGGTGGGGCAATGGTTCCGCGTTTGATCGCTCCCTTGCTTGGGAACTTTGGGAGTAGTTCGTCGATCGGTGTACGTATCACGACTCCTCTTAGTCCTCCGACTATTGCTTTTTGGTAGTCGCTTGAAAGATCTTCAATGACGCCTTCTTCTGTCATATTGATACTGACAAGTAGATATTCTGTATGGGCGGCTCTGAGACCTGCGGCGTCAGGATGGTGGCGCAGGTACCGGATTGCTGAAGCCTTTGTCGTAGGAACCCACCGGTGTCTCAACCTGCCCGCACTTATGTTTAAGTGCAAGTTGCCGAACTCGTCAAAGTCGTCTGGCCTCGCATACCAGACAAAGACGTTCACTTCCTTCAGCATCATTCTACCCCAGAGGTCCGATAACCATAAGGTCATCCCTTCGCATGATGATATGCTAAATAGTCGGCCAAATCATTCATTCTATGATCGGAATGCCCTCGAACCCATTGAAACTCTACGTCGCATGAAACATCTGCCATTGCTTCATCGAGTATTTCGATAAGTTCTGCAACTTCGTACTCATCTGAGGCGCCTTCGCCGGAGACCAAGTCAAGTGCCGAAGTACAATCTGAGCATATTCGTACGAGTTTTATATCATATCCTCCATCATTGATTACGCTAACTACTTGGTTGAGTCCATAGATTATGGCGACTACTTCTGCCATTGTGACATTGAGTACTCGGTTAATGTATGCTCCCGCCGAATGTATGATGCGCTCATATTCTGTACAATAAACTACTGCACCGACTCCCGCCTCATTACCTTCATCTGGAAGGACTGAAGCGTCGGTATATACATTAAATGTCAAGGGATGATCTTTCGGTAATATAAAACGTCCCCCGCAGTCATTGAATTTCTTGTTATTCGTACTACGTCGCCAACTTCTGTCGCGATCCCATTTTCTCTGAGAGACCTTAGAGCGGCGTCCGAGTACTTGATTAGTACTAGGTTTTCATAAGGTATTTTGACCTTACTTAATTCTCTTTTTGCTTGGACAGATGTGAGAATTTCATGCTTGGGTGTATGAGTCCATTCCATGTCGATCACCTAACGGAGCACTGGGTCATTGAAAAGTTAATCGTCCCAATCGTCGTCGAAGTCTTCCCAATCTTCATCATCGTCGTCATCATCGTCGGCTGATGTGTCTCCGTTAATGCTTGAAAGAACGGCGTTGAGGTCGTCTTCGGAATCGGAGTCTGGGTCTTCGACAGAATCGGTATCGTCTTCAGAATCCTCCGCAGAATCTTCTTCAGAGTCCTCTACGGTGTCTTCGGTGTCCTCACTTTTTGCTTCTCCTCCAAGATCTTCCCAACTGAGGTCGTCCCACTCCTCCTCGTAGTTCTTGTTCGGTGCGGTTTCCGCGCTCTCGACTTCATCGGTTTCCAATTCGCCTTCCTCATATAGTTCGCTCATGCTAACTAGGTCGATTTTGTCGTTTTTCTTTTGATCTATGGCCGATAAGAATGCGTCCACCTTATTGTCAGCGCTTTCTTCATGCATTGCGTCGATCGAGATTGTCAGGTCCAGCCAGAATGTCTTCATGAACCTGTGAACCTTCGTCGCATACTTGAAGTATGCTATTCTACAGACACTATGCGTCTTAATCTGTAGAAGTATTCATAAGATACCTATAGATGGGAGGGGTATGGGCACAAGCAGAGAAGACGCGTTCACTACAATTCGGATCAGGAGAACGATTCGGAATCTGTTGGAGAGGATGGCGTTGCCAAGAGAGGCTTTGTGGGAAACAATTGACCGCATAGTACGTGGACATGCTGCTGCTCGCATTGATGAAAAGGGAGATGAATCTATTGAAGAAATACAGCCGAGTGATTAAATCTATTGAGAAGGCGTTTTATGCTTACGCTGAACAAAATGTTGAGCGTGTATCGTTTAGCCAGCTCAAGGATTGGATCAATAGTAATATCAAAGGAGGCATTAGCTCTCCTAGACTCGCAAGTTTCTTGCGTAAAAACGACCAATTCAAGCACTTGGTCCGTGTGCGTCGCGTCGGCTCGAATGTTATAGAGACATTCTGGTCGCTAAATGAAAATACTGTCGTGCCTGCCGAGAGTGGCTGGGTCGAAGTTATTGAAGAAAGCTGATACCGGTATATTTGAATACGTTATATTAATGAGAAGGGGGAACCTTGCTCACCAGAATGTCAGATATTAATCTAACCGTAAGCGGGAGCGAATCCCCGCCACGCCCCGAAGATGGGGCAACAACTGAAGAATGGACAGCGTACGCGCTGTCCGGAAAGAAAGACCTACAAGGTGCAAACCTAAGAGATGCACACCTAGGATTGAATTTTGAAAACCTATACAGAAGGTTCATTTCCTAAGGTACAACTTTCTAAAACTTCAGAAACCACCGCCATAAAGCGGTCGTATTAGAACAAAGTATCCTGCGGGGTGCTGCGTTCAATAGATCCAGAGTGTCAGATAAAGATGATGGAACCGTAAGCGGGAGCGAATCCCCGCCACGCCCCGAAGATGGGGCAACAACTGAAGAATGGCTGGCTTATATTGTAGCCGGTGGAATAGACTTGAAGGGTGCAGACCTAAGAGGTGCAGACCTAGAAGGTGCAGACCTGATGGCTGTAGATCTAACAGGTGCATACCTGATGGGAGCAGACCTAAGAGGTGCGGACCTAAGATTTGCAAACCTATACGGTGCAAAGCTGAGGGGTGCAAAGCTGAAGGGTGCAGACCTAACAGATGCATGCCTAACAGATGCAGACCTAAGAGATGCAGACCTAACAGGCGCAAGCCTGAAGGGTGCCAAGCTAGAAAATGTGTGCCTAAACGGTGCAGACCTAACAGGTACAACTTTCTAAGAAGGTACATTTTCTAAACTTCAGAAACCACCGCCATAGAGCGGTCGTATTAGAACAAAGTATCCTGCGGGGTGCTGCGTTCAATAGGAAGGAGAAATAATATGAAAAAAAAACAAAAAACTGTTGAACTGACTAACGAACCAAGGCGAGGACTTGTGAGGATTCATAGGGTCAACGGGGTAAAAGTT